>LULH01000008.1_pt1 | contig 50566 bp, 77 predicted proteins | sample 728201 | NCBI WGS metagenome assembly LULH01 (sample SAMN03860294, study PRJNA289734) | marine metagenome | biome: seawater column; feature: ocean; material: water; isolation source: Red Sea water column Station 169 - depth 100m | place: Saudi Arabia: Red Sea | collected 2011-10-15 | depth 100 m
ACTACACCAAAAATTACTATTGGAGATGGTGGTGCAGAAGATACAGCATTAATATTTGATGGTAATGCACAAGATTTTTATATTGGGTTAGATGATAGTGCTGATGATTTAATTATTGGTAAAGGCTCAACTGTTGGCACAACACCAGCATTAACCATAGATGAAAATTTACTTGCTACTTTTGCTGGTGCAGTCACAGTACAAGGTGCATTTACTTCAATAGGTATAGATGATAATGCTGATACCAATGTTATTACAATCGACACTTCAGAAAGAGTTGGGTTGGGAACTACAAGTCCTTCTGCACCTTTACATATATTAAAATCTAGTTCAGAAACTAATTTAATAGTTCAATCTAATACAGGTGGAACTGGTTCTGCAATAGGTGGTCGATTAAGATTGCAATTAGGTGCACAAACTAATACAGGTTCAGGAGCTGCTGATACTCAAGCTGGAGATACACTTGGGCAAATTATGTTTGAAGGTCAAGGAACTGATTATGCCTTTCAAGGTGGTAATATAAAATGTATAGTACAAACAGGTGATGGCGATGATGGCAGGTCTAATCAAGGTACTTATATGTCTTTTGAAACTATTGATGTTGGCAGTGTAAGTCCAGCAGAAAGAATGAGAATTGACCAATCTGGTAATGTTGGTATTGGCTCTACTCCAGTTTCAACTTTAAGAAATGATGTTCATTCAACAGAAAAAGGATTACAAATAGGTAGAGCAGCTATGTTATTTTCTGACTCAGGTGTGACTACAGATTTACAAAATAATTCACATTTAAATAATGATGATGATAGAGTTGCTATGACTGGAACTTTAGGTGGTAGTTTTTATCAACAATATGGTGGTATACACGGATTTTATACAGCACCTGCAGTAGCAGCACCTAATACACAAACACATACTTTAAGATTTAGAATTGCTTTAGATGGTACTTTAGCTGGTACAAGTACCAGTATATCTTCTTTATCAGATGAAAGAGCAAAGAAAAATATAGAAGACTACACAGGTGGTTTAGATTTAATTAAAAGTTTAAGACCAAGAACTTTTGAATTTAAAGATACTACAGGAGTAAGAAAAACAGGAACTCAAAGAGGTTTTATTGCACAAGAAATTTTAGAGCAAGATTCTTATTGGGTTACAGAAGAAGACGCTTCTGATAATAAAGATGCAGAATATGAATACACAAAAGATACAGAAAAAAGGTATTTAACAACTTTAAATGATAAAGATGCTGTACTTATTTCTGCAATAAAAGAATTACACGAACAGGTTGAAGCTTTACAAGCTGAAATTAATACACTCAAAGGAGAATAAAAATGGCAATTAACTATACATGGGATGTAAGTACTGTAGATGTTAAAGAAATAGACGGCAACGCTGATACTGTCTTTAATGTCCACTGGAGACTTACTGGAACTGATGATACTAATACTGTTAAAGATTCGCAAGATAATGATGTTGCTGCTTCTGCTACAGTATATGGTTCGCAATCTTTAGACACTTCAGACCTATCAGACTTTACAGCCTTTGCAGATTTAACTGCAAGTGATGTACAAGGTTGGGTTGAAGCTGCTATTGGTGCAGATAAGATTACAGAAATGAAAGATGGTCTTGATGCAAATATAGCTGAATTAGTTACACCAACAGTTCAAACTAAGCAGGTGGGCTAATATGGAAATATCTTCATACCTGATTTGGAATGCTTTTATAACATTAGTTTTAGCTCCAATACTCTACAACATTCGACAAAACTCTCAAGAAAATAAACGTATTGATATTTTGTTAAATAAAACTAGAGAAGAGATAGCTAGAGACTATGTTACAAAAAATGAGTCCAGAGCAGTTATGAAAGACTTAGTGGATAGACTAGATAAGTTAGACGAAAAGCTTGACAAACTATTTGAATTAAGGTAAAATAAATTATGGCTAAAAACCCACCTAGAAAAAGATTATCAGAAGGAGGAACACTTCCGGTTGTTATCGACCCTGATTACACTGGTATAGATTTAGGAAGTTATCCACCAGTAAATATACCAATTTATACACCAGAACAATTAGCAGAAGCACAAACACTAGGAGCAGGAGCAACAAGTATGGCAGATGTAACAGAAAGAGAACAAAGAGTAAATAGAACAGGACAGGCTATGGAAGAAGCAGCTAAAGGTATTTTACCAGAAGCTGCTAAACCAGATATAGCTAATGTAGACCCAGCTGCAGGATTAGCTAGTGTACCAAGCGAAGGAATTTTACCTACAGTAAATACAGGTGTATCTACACAAGCTGTTGGTATACCTGCATCAGAAGCTGTTACAACTGCTGACACTCCTATGCAGCTTACACCTCAACAAATGACAAGTGCTTTAGCACAAACAGAATTAGTAGATACTACCGTTCCTACAACAGCTGCTCAAGGAACTTTTACACAAGGTTTAACAGATGCAGAAATAGCTAGTTTTGCTGATATTAAAGATGCACCTACAATTTCTGGTCAAGATATACAAGTTAAAACAGGAGCTTTACAAGAAGAAGTTTCAGGAGTTATTAGTCCACAAGCTATGGCTACAGCAGCTCAAGCAGCTGGTACAAGTTTAGCTAGAATTACTAGGGCTAAAAAACAATTAAGAACTGCTGGATTAAGTGAAGAGTCTATAACTTCTTTAGGAGATAATCCTCAAGCTTTAGAAGCTAAGTTAACAACATTTACTGAACAAGAAAGAGGTATTGTAGAAGGACTGCCAACTGAAGCTTTAGTGACTACTCAATTAGATACTTTATTAAAAGGTATGGAGGAAGGCAATATTCCTAGTTGGGCTGCTCCGGCTGTTGCTTCTGTAGAACAAATGTTAGCATCAAGAGGTCTTGAAGCTTCTGCTGTTGGTAGAGATAATTTAATTAATACTATTGTACAATCAGCTATTCCTTTAGCACAAGCTAATGCTACAGCTTTACAAACTTCTATTTCTTTAGATAGACAATTAATTGCTCAGGAAGAAAAAAATAATGCTGCGTTAAGACAACAAGTTTCTATTCAAAATGCTCAAAATGTTTTTAATATGGATATGGCTCAGTTTACTGCTAATCAACAAAGAGCTGCAAGTAATAGTAAATTTTTACAGACTGTAAGTTTAGCAGAAGCTAGTAATGACCAACAAGCTACTATTCAAAATGCAGTTATAGCTGCTAGTATTAATCAACAAGAAGCTACGTTAACAGAAAAATTAGTAAGTTCTAATGCTGCTAATTTTTTAAAGATAGATTTAACTAATTTAAATGCTAGACAACAATCTAGTATGTTATCTACTCAGGCTGAACAACAAAGACTATTAAGTAATCAATCAGCAGCTAATGCTATGGCTCAGTTTAATGCTAAAAATCAAAATCAAATAGACCAGTTTATGATAAATTTATCAGCTCAAATAGAACAAAATAATGCTAACAGAGCAGCTCAAATGAATCAATTTAATGCAGCAGCTTCAAATGCTGCAGCTGCTAGAGATGCTGGTAGATTAGTAGATGTTGATAAATTTAATACGCAAATGGCAGCTAGTATTGAACAATACAATGCTAATCAAAAATTTGCTAGAGAAGAGTTTAATGCTAAAAATGCAATGCAAATAGAACAAAGTAATGCTATTTGGAGACGAGAAGCTAATAAGATTGACACAGCTGCACAAAATGCAATAAATGCTAGAAATGCTCAAAATGCTTTTGCTATGAGTCAGTCAGCACAAGCTCAGTTATGGCAAGAACTAAGAGATGAGTTTGACCAGATTTTTAAAGCAGCAGATAATACTGAACAAAGAAAAACACAAATAGCTGTGGCAGGTTTAGGTAATGCACATTTAAATGCTGGTGATAAAAGTGCTACAAGAAGATTAAAAGATTTTATAGATTTATTTAGGAAATAATTATGTTTAAAAAAATATTTAAAAAAATTAAAAAAGTATTAAAACCTGTTGGTAAAGCTTTTAAAAAGGTTATGAAACCTTTCGCTAAAATACAACAAAAACTAGGACCAGTAGGCACAATGGCATTAATGTTTATCGCACCTTATGCTCTCCCGGCAATATGGGGAGCTTTTGGTACTTGGGTTGGTATGGCAGGTGGAGCTGCAGCAGGTTCTGCCGCTGCTACTGCTGCTGCTGGTGCTAGTTTTAACGCTATGAGTGCTGGGATGCAGGGTTTAATGCAAGGACTTTATGGTGCTGGAATGAAAATAGGAGCTGCTTATAATACTGTAACAGGTTTTATTTCTGATACAGTAGGTAAAATAGCTGGTAATACTATTGGTAAAATTCCAGTTGGAGCAGACCAAACTGTAGGAAGTTTATGGAAAAACTTTACAGATAATTTATCTATGAAAATGGGAGCAAAAAACTTAGAACTTGGTAAAGGCTTAGGTAAAGGTTTTGATGCAGCTACAAGAAAAGTAGATTTTGTTAACGATGCGTTATCTAAAATAAAAACACCCGGAGTATCAGAAGCCTTCAGTACGGAATCAGTACTAAGTAAAAGTCTTTTAGATAAAGGTGCATTAACAACTTCATTACCAGAAAGTTCAATACAAAATATTTTTAATTCTTTTACAAAATCAAAATCTCCATTAGTTGATGGTCCTTTTTCAAATCTTTCATTATCTTCATCTTCATTTGATGTCGGCAATCTCGGAGAAAAAGCAGTTACAAATCTTTTTTCTAAAGGTTCATTAAGTTCGTCACCTGTAATTTCTGGTAATTTTGATATTACAGGATTAACTAATGCTAAATTTGACCCAGTTGCAGCAGCTCAAGCAAATGACCCATATTTTGATGTAATAACTAGTTTAAAAAATGAACCAGTTTTATTAGATGCTAAATATAGTAAAAATCACTTTGGAAAAACAGAAGTAGATAGGTTAGTTCCTGAGTATACAAGAGTTCGTCAAAGTGTTTTAAACGATAATCCTAAGTTACTAGCAGAAGCAGAATCTTTAAATGACTATTATAATAACATTAATGCTGTTACTGACAAATATATAGACACAGGAATTTTATACGAACCAAGCAAAATAGCTCAAGCAAGAATGAAGGAAACTGCTGATAAAGCGTTTGATTATGTTGACAAAATTGCTGGTGTAGTAGGAGACCAAACTGAAGCAGAAAGATTAGAAGCTGAACGACTAGCTAAAGAATCTCGTTACGCAAATATGCAGTTAGCTCAAAGCATTGCACCAATAGGTTATTCGGGTATTCAAGACTTTTCATCGGATTTTTCTAATTTATCTAGCACTTATTCTGCTGCTGGTTATGGTCCACAAGCAAACTTTATGACTCCACAGTCTCAATATGAAGCAGGAGCTTATGGAGGTGCAGGATTTATGAATCAAGTATCTTCTAGATTTTTACAGCCTACAATAGCAATGCCTAGATTAGCATAAAATTAAAAGGAAATTACAATGTCAAACTTAACAAACGAAGAAGTTGAATTTTATCAAGATTATCAATTAGCTACTCCCGGTCAGTCGCTAACTAATCCTCCTGACCAAAAATATCCTTGGGAAGGACCTCCACAATTTACTAATAGACACGATGCTGAATTATATATTTTAACTCAGCTAACTGAAGAAGAAGTGTTTTTAGCTTTAATGGATATGATAGGTGATGGTATTACTGTTGAAGCAATAACTACTACATATTTGTATAATGGTTATGCTGAAGGTCTTTGGAATGCCGACTTGTTATTAATGTTAGTTGAGTCAGTTGCTTTTATGATTATTGGTCTTGTAGAAAAAGTAGGTTTAGATTACAAACTTTATCAAGGTGAAGAAGAAGATGATGCTTTAGACGAAATTGACCCTGCTTTAGAAGATGAAGACGAACCTTCAGAAGAAAATGGTTTAGATAAAACAAACAACATGATTAAAGAGCAAATTAGAAAAGGAGCTTCTGAAACTTTTACAAATAAAGAGTTAGAAGAAAAAATAGAAGAAGTTCCAGAAGAATTAGTAGCTAGTGCACAAAGTCTTTTAGAAAGAGACGAAGCACCTGCACAAGAACAAAGTTTATTAGCTCCAAACGAGGTATAAAATGGCAAAAGTACAAGATATAACTACAACTCAAGTATATAAAGATGTTATTGAACAAGACAAGCCAGACACGCTTGATGAAATTATAGGTATAGCTGGAGTTGTCAAAGAAGTTATAAATGACCCTGTAACTAAAAATTTAACAAACTTACAAGAAAAAGGTATTTTTGATAAAGCTTTAATGTCTAGCCGTTTAAAACAATTTAAAACAAATCAAGCACAATTAGAAAGAATAGACTCAGAATTTGGTGGTAGTGTTTATAACTATGCTAATGCTAGAAATAAAAAAGCTATCGAACAAGCAATAGCTCAATATTATAATATAGGACCAGATGTAAAATTTACAATAGGAAATCCTGATATGGTTTATGGTGAAATATTAGAAAACATGAACAAAAAAAGTGTTGAAGCTATAGAAAATTTAAGAACTGCAAAGGCTTCATTAGGAGTTTCTGGAGTTAATATGGATGATGTTGGAACTTATTTAGATGAGAAACATGCTGCTGCTTTTAAAGATTTACAAGAACAATTTACCATTACTGGTACAGATATAATGAGACAATTATTTGGAAAAAGTCCTTATAACAGAGCTAGTATAGATGAAATGAAAGATTATATTTCTAAACAAGCGTACAGTAAAGAGTTTACAGACATAGAAAATGTAAATAATACTTACAGAACTTTATTTAATTTTGACCCTACAGCAGCAGCTGAGTTTGAACAAATAATTAAAAATGCTGATTTAAGATTTAACGTAGAGTCTAAAGCAAGTGCAATAAAAACAGAAACTACCCGACCAGACGAAAAAGGCAGAAGAAGAACTCAAACCTACAGAAATATTGAAACTTCTTACACAAATAATAAAGGAGTTTTAACAGTAGATACTCAAAAAGTTATAGTTGATGCTGGAGAGTTAATTGACATTAACATGGAAACAAATGATTTAATGCAGAAAATGATATTTCCGGGTAAAGGTATGGAAGAATATTTTAGAAAAATAGCAGACGGTTTTTCTCCTAAAGCTGCTTTTGATAGTCTTCCGAGACAATATAAAAAATCTATGGATGATAGAACTAAAGAAGCCTTATACAATCAAAACTTTGAAAAAATATTAACTGGTTTTGAAAAACACAAAGAAAATTATTATTTTGAAGGACCTGAAAATCCTTTTGGTGGTAAAAGCATTGAAACATTAAAACCAGAAGTAGAAAACTGGGAAAATTATCAAGCAAACCCACAACGATATTTAGAAGAAAATGAAGGTAAAGTACCTCCTAAACCTTTTTACTATTATAAAAATGCAGAAGAATGGGCTAAAGATACGTTTAATATAGGACCAGCTAAAGAAACTCCTATGCCTGAAGACAATATAAATGTTTCAGCTAATTCTTATGTTTTAAATACGTTTTTAGATGATAGCCAAGAGTATCAAGCATTTGCTAATGATAATAATATTGTTAGAGAAAATATGAGACAAATTTTTGATGGAGATTTAAGTCAAATTGATAAATTAGAAGAAAGATTTGATAATGGAATTACATCAGACTTTGTTAAAGGAAGTAGTGTTTATGTAAATCCTAATAGTCCTTTTGTAACTCCTCAACAATTAATACAAATAGGTTTAGAAGGTAAAGTACCTGACGGTGATTATAAAGTAGGTTTTGATGTTAAAAGCAATACTTTGCAATTAGTTAATATGAGTGGAGAACAAGTACAACAACAAAAAAGAGTAGTAGAAGAAGAAGAACCTATTACTGAAGAAGGTATTTACGATAAGTTATTAAAAGTTCCGGGATTAGGCGATGCTGCAGAATTTGTTTTTGGTACAAGTTTAAATCCAATGGAACAGATATTAATTACTGGAGGTGGAGCATACGGAACTTTTAAGGCAGGACAAGCAGGTGTAAATCCTACAGCCAGAAGAATAGGTATGTCTATATTAAATAATCCAAAAAATAAAGATGCTATAAAAGTAGTTACAGACGTAACTCAAAAAGTAAATCAAGCTAATTATGGTTTTAAAACTAAAGCTGCTTTTAATGCTTGGAAAAGTAAACTTACTCCTTTTCAACAATCTGTTTTTAAATCTGTAAGTAAATCAGGCAAAACAATTAATCCTACTTTACTTGCTAAAAATTTCATACCTAATACAGCTGTAATTAGAGTTCCTGCTACAGGTCTTAGAACTATAGGTACTTTAGCAAAAAATATTCTTTGGAAAGGAACATTAGGTAAAGCTACAACTATAGCAACAATAGCAAGTATTTTATATAATCAATTAGGTCTTGATGCAGAAGACACAGAAGCAGAAATACAGAAAATTAAAGATTCTCAATAAAGGAGTTTAAATGTACACCGGACAATCTGATAATCGTTTTAGCTCTAGTTATACTTCTGATGCAATGTCAGAAGACGAAGCTAAAAAGTATGCAATGAAAATGGGTATCACAGACTCATTACGTGGCATACAACAGATGTACGGTAATTTAACTGGTAATGACGATTTACTAGAAGAACTCAAAAAGAAAGACAAAAAGCTAAAACAAATATTTGAAAATCCAAACTACGGAGACGAGGTTTTTAAATATTATTTAGGAGCTGCTGTTGTAGGTGACCCTGTAGGTTATGTACCTATATTTGGTTGGGCTAAAAAAGCTAAAACTTTAAGTCAATCTATGGCTTACGGAGCAGGTATGGGTAGTGCATACGGAGGATTAGCTTATGTTGGTGAAGGCGAAAGTAGAGCTTTTAATGCACTAGCAGGTGCAACTGCAGGTGGAGTTTTAGGATTAGGTGGTGCTGGAATAGTAAGAGGTATACAAAAAGCAATGGGAAAAAATCCTACATTTGCTAAAACTTTAAAGCAAAGACAGCAAGAAAATATTGAAACAGGAGCTACTAAAACCTCATTAGGAGAAAACATATCTGAAGCTGATTACGAAGAGTTAACTAATCAAGCAATAAAAAATATACAAAAAGAAAAACCCGATGCAGGATTAGAAGGTAATTTAGAAACTTTTTATAATAGCATTGGTGGTGAAAAAATATGGAATGTAGCTGTACAGAACTGGGGAACTGGTTTATCAGCCGTTGCTGGTGGACTAGGTGGCTACAACGCTTTTGATGATGAAGAGTCTACTCAGGCTCAAAAAATAACTGCAGCTTTACTTATGTCTTTAGCAGGAGGAGCAGGTGCTAAAGTATTAGGAAAAATTACATATAAAGATAAAACTTTATCTGAGATGATACAGTCCGGTATTGTTGATAATTATGGATTACCTAAAGGATATGTGCAATTAGTTAAATCTACGTTTGGTGAAGTAAACGAATTAAGACAACAGTTTTTAAAAAGTGCTAGAGAAATAGCCACTTTAGAACCAGACGAAAGAAAAAATGTTTATCTTTTAATGACAGGACAGATAAACGAAATGGACAATCTTGGCAACTTTAGTTTAGAAGCCAGAAAAGTAATTACTAAAACTGGACAAGAAATGGTGGATGCTGGTTTATTAGACCCAGACATATTTCAAAGAAACATAGATACTTATTTACATCGTAGTTATACTAAACACTCTAATAAAACAGGAAATACATCTGACTATAAAGCTGCTAAAAGATTAAAATTAATTGGTGATGAGCTAAAAAGAAGAGGACAAAAGTTAGATAAAGTTATTTCTAAAAAAGCTTACGAAGCTAGTTTTAAACCTACAAGTAAAACTTTTGGTAAATACGATGATTATACTACAGTTTTAGATGTAGAGACTGTTGTTTCTAAAAATAGATATAATAAGCTTACTGAAAGACTAGATAGAAAAAAAGTTATTCGTGATAAAGATTATCAATTAAATAAAACTGTAAATGATATTAGACAGTGGGAAGTTATAGCAGATGAAGGAGACCAATTACTTTTAAGACACAAAAACAAAGTAGAGTTAAGAAGAGACTATACAGCTAAAGAAAGAGCTGATTTAGGAGAAATAGAAGATGCAGCTTTTGCTGTAGCTGAGACTGGTCGTTTAATGACTAACGATTTAGCAGTTTACAAACTATACAATAATATTGCAAAAGAAAAAAAATTCTCTTTAGATATTGATGAATTTAATAATGCTATCGACAATAAACTTATTAATCCTGAAGATTGGACAGCAGTACCCACGGATAAACTTAGTGGAGTTCCTGTAGCTAAGTTTGGAACTTTAGCAGGTAAGTATATACCAACAGAAATATATGATGACTTGACAAAAATTCAAATGTCTAAGGAAGCTGGTGGAGCTGTACTTAGAAATTATTTAGCAATAAATAGAGTTTGGAAAAAATCTAAAACTGCATGGAATCCAGTAGTTCATGTAAATAATACTGTTTCTAATATAATACTTTATGATTTGGCAGGTGCTAAATATAGATTTATGCACAGAGGATTTAAAGAATTAGCAAAAGGTATTGAAGGAGACGAGTCTGCAAGACTTTATAATTTAGCAAAAGCTAATGGAGTTTTTGATAGTGATTTATTAAGCAGAGAATTAACCGACCAAACTAAAGATGTCATGGACTCTGCTTTAAAAAACTTATCAGATGAATTAAATCCAGAAATAATAGGTGCTCAAAAATATTCTTTAGAAACTTTTAACAAATTAAGTGCTAAAGGATATGATATGACTTTAGGTAAATTAGATAAATTTTATCAGTTAGAAGACCAAGCTTTTAGAATGGGTTTATTTATGGATAGATTAGCTAAAGGCATGAAGGTTCAAGAAGCTGCAGCTGATGCTAAAAAATGGTTTATAGACTACGATATAAATGCACCGTTTATAAACTTTATGCGTAGATTTCCTACTCCTTTTATTTCTTATACTTATAGGGCTTTACCACTACTAGCTGAAGCAGCTGTAAAAAGACCTTGGAAGTATGCTAAGTGGGCTGGTTTAGCTTATGGTTTAAATGAAGTAGGTAAAGGTAAAGTTCCGTTTGCTGAGTATTTTTCTGATGACCCTGACTTCGGAAGATTTAAAGAAGAAATAGGAAACGAAGAAGCAGAAAGACTCTTAATGAGAGAAAATTTAAGAAACAAATTATTTGGTATTCCTTTTATGCCTGATACTTTGATTAAAACTCCTTTTGCTTCGGGTAGAGACAAAGAAACTCCTTTATATTTAGATGTGCGAAGATTTATTCCGGGTGGTGATGTATTTGCTGTAGGGGATAAAGGTATTGGAATACCTATTGGTTTTGGTAAAAGTTTAAAATTACCTGAAGTAATTACTCCTAACTTCGGTGCTCCCGGTGAAGTATTTTTCCCATTATTAACAGGAGTAGACCCTTTTACATTACAAAAAATAGACGGTTTAGGATTAGGTAATGATGAAAAAGTTAAAATGCAACATATATTAGGTAGGCTTATTCCTAACATACCTACTACTGCTTTTACTGCTCCTTTGTTTGGTGAAGACTCTAAAATAGTTAAGTATGACCCTTTCTCTCAATCTTTTGGTTCTCAAAAAATATTAAAAGCTATGAGACAAATGCAAGACCCAGAAAATTTAAAATCAAAATATGGTGCAGACTTTACTCCATTTGAAGCAATACTCAGCACTTTTGGTTTTAAACTTCAACCACAACAATTTACTAAATTGATAGGTATTAGACAGCAAGAATTTAAAAGTCTATACAGTAGTGCTAGACAGTCATTTTATAGAATATCAAAACAATACGCAGAGGGAAAAATTTCAAAAGAAGAAGCAGAAGAAAGAGTTAATGAACTTTACAAAGTATTAGAAAGAGGAAAAATAAAATCAGAAGTTTTAACTAAACAATTAAAAGAAGCCAGAGAAAAAAAATATGACGGTGGAAAAATAATAGATAATTCTCTAAGACTAGACGGAACTAAAAAATCTCAGATAGGGTGGAAAGGTAGAATTAAAAATAATGTTAGTGGAAAAATAATGACAGAGCTTTCTGCTGGTAGACCAAATACTAAAGAAGGTTTTTATCCATTAATAAATCCATATACTACAGACGAACAACTAGAGTTTATAAAAACTTTTGATTTTGAAAAAAATAATATTTTTGACACTAAAGAAGGCAAAGAAATGAATAAGAATGCTAGAAAGCATTACTTAGAAAGTTTAGAAAAAGGTGTAAGCCCATTTGTAAATGATAATAGAACAATAAAATATGAAGGTGGGGAGGTAGAAGATGTTGCACAAGTTAAGGAAGAACCAGAAGATAGGATTAACCCTATTACTGATGAGCCTTATAGTGTTACATCCGGTGTGAAAAAATCAGAAGAAATAGAAATAGAGTCAGAAAAGAGACAAAAATTTAACTCTGGTGGAGATGCAGAAAAAAAAGAAATAAACTTAAACTTAGAAGAAAGACGTAAAAGGATTGATAAAACTTATAAAGATGAACCTTTTTATAAAAACATAGCTTTTGATTTACTAAGAGACACAGGAAAAAATCCAGTAAGTTCTTATAAATTTGGAGATAGATTCACACTAGGAAAGGAAAACGAAAGAATTGCACTTCCAGATAGTGCTATACATTTTGCAAATGTTTATTTTAACGCAGCTAAAGCTTTAGGTTACAGCGACAACCAAGCTTTAGCAATAACAACTCAAGCTGCTCAAGAAACTGGGTACGGTGCAAAAACAGGTGCTAATTCGTTTGGTATTAAAGCTAGAGAAGGAGAACCTTATAAAGAAGTAACTACACATGAAGAAAAGGCTGAAGGCAGGAAAAAAGAATCTCATAAATTTTATGATTTATCTAACGGAACAGTCCAAGATAATATTCAATTATACACAAAGACTATAAAAAGAGAATACCCGTCTTTTTGGGAAAGTCTTGATACAGAACCTTACTCTGAAGCCATAAAACATTTACAAGACATAGACAGAGGTGGTTACAGAAAAAAAGACACTGGTTATGCTACTGACAAAAATTACTTAATAAACCTAGATGCCGTACATAAAGGTGTTCAAGAAAGAATAGGCTATTTTAATGATACTCTATAGAGAAAAAGATTTAGATGCTGCTTACAAAATAGACTGTAAAGCTCGTACTCGTAATGACATGCCTTGGATAAAACGAGAAGATTTTAGAATTATTTACGAAGATTTAATGGATTTATATATGATACAACTTAGCCCTAAACAACTTTTAGAAGTTGAAGATATTCCAGAAATAGTATTAGACTCGTTAAAAGGAATATTAGCTATGAGCTTACATTTTGACCCAGAGAAAAAATAATGGGATTTCCGTTTGAAATAATTACTATGCTTGGTTCTACTGTTCTTAGTGGAGTTATGAGTATATGGGCTGAAAGTAGAAAGGCAAAAGCAGAAGAACAAAAGCTACTTATCTCTAGAGGTGAGTTTGAAATGAAAGCCGTAGCTGCTGCTCGTAATGTAGAGAATGTAGGCTTTCAATGGACTAGAAGAATTATCGCACTAACTGCTATCTTTGCAATCGTAGTGTTGCCAAAATTAGTTGCAATCTTTGCTCCAGATATTTCAGTGACAGTTGGTTATACGCAATTTAAACCCGGATTTTTATTCTTTACGCAAGATGTAGAAATATTTAAATGGATAACATTTGAGGGCTTAGTAATAACTCAATTAGATACAAACTTAGTATCGGCTATCATTGGTATGTATTTTGGTGGTAGCTTAGTAAAGCGATGAAAGGATTAGACTATATAGGCATAATAGAAACAATAGGAATACCTATGGTAGCTGCTATAGGTATGGGGTATTTAGTATGGCTAGTAGTAAAGTTTTTGATGGCTGATATTCATAAAAAATTAGATACTCAGCATCAAATGATTGTTGCCTTAATAGATAGAATAAGGCAAATGGATAATGATATGATTCGGATTGATGCCATGTGTAGAGCTGCAATGGGTCTAGACCCTGACGTTAGCCGAATAGCCAGAGCAGACGGTCAAAAAGACCAACGCAAAGACTAACCATAAAAACTTTATCAGGTGCTGAATGCTTCGTCATTCGGTAGAATTAACTATTTTTAATTAAGGAGAAAAAGTGGACAAACAAGATGTCTGCATTTTATGTATTCTTTTTTGGATAACTATAACTGTAGTTTATTCTTCAGTAATAGCTATCTAAAAATACTATTTAACTTTACTTTGTAATTGTTCGTGAAGAGGAGCAACGGCATTCTTTACGTGTCTAATTAATACTTTAACTTTTTCTTTTTCAGGAAAATCAAAAATTTTATCAATATCTTTTTCTCTTAGAAAAGACAACTCAGTAATATAATTATTATTCTTATCAACCACTAATTTCCAACTGATTAAATTTCCTTCGGTTTTATTCTTCTTCATTATTTACTCCCACAAATGTTATTTGGTCTTGTCTTCCTCTAAGACCTGCTTTCATATAAGAAGTAGCACGACCCTCAAAAAAGTTTTGATGCTCTACTCCCGTAACTTCATCAATCCAACCTAACGGGTTTTCTCTTTGGTCAAAGTTTGTTTTAAGTCCTAGTTGTAAAAGTCTTCTATCAGCTATGTATCTATTGTAAGCATACATATCTTTTTTAGTTAAACCTTCTATATCTCCCATATCAAACACTAAGTCTAAAAATTTATCTTCAAGTTTTACCATGTGTCTGCAAATATCATAAAGTTCTTTTTTAAACTTATCAGTCCATATATCTAAGTTTTCTTGAATAAACTCTCTAAATAATTTAGTCATGGCTTCAACGTGTAGTGACTCATCTCTAATAGAGTAGGTAACTATCTGACCCATTCCTTTCATTTTTCCAAATCTAGGAAAGTTTAATAAGATTGCAAAGCTACTAAATAGTTGTAGTCCTTCGGTAAAAGCTGAATAAACTGCTAAAGTTTTAGCAATACTTTGTTTATCAGAACGAATAGTCTTTAAATCACTTATGTATTCGTGCTTATTAGACATTTCTTCATACTCAGCAAATGCCTTGTATTCTATTTCGGGCATACCGACAGTATCTAATAAAAGACTGTAAGCATCTTGATGTATTGCTTCCATGTTTGCGAAAGAACCCATCATCATTCTAGCTTCTGGTTTTCTAAATATTTTCATATATCTATCTATGTACCCTGAAGCAACATCAACATCTGACTGCGTGAACAATCTAAATATTTGCGTTAGTAGGTTCTTTTCTTTATCTGTAATATCTTGCCAGTCTTTAACATCTGTATGTAATGGTACAGACTCTGGCATCCAGTGCATTTGATTTTGGAGTTTGTAATAATCATACATCCAAGGATAATCAAAAGGTTTATAGTATTCTCTAGTTTTTAATAGGCTCATTTATCCCTCACAAGCGATACATTCCACATCGTCTAAACGAACACGTGGAATTTTAGTGTTAACATTTTCTACATTTCTGGCTGCATTAGTTCTAAAATAGTATAAAGATTTTAGTTTGTGCATACCATACCAATGCACATCACTCACGTACTGCATGTATTCATCATGCACTTCTTGAGCTTCAGTAGCACTTGGTAAATTAAAAAACAAATTTACTGATTGAGCTTGACAGATAAACTCTTGCCTTTTATAAGCATGTTCTATTAGCCAAATCTGATTTAGTTCATTTGCAGTTTTAAAAATTTCTTTTTCTTCAGCAGTAAGAATGTCTAGGTTTTGAACAGAACCTTCATTACCTGCTATATCCTTCCATATAGCTTCTAGTTCTTCTCCTTTTAAACCTTTACTGCGAAGTATTTTTTCTAAATACTTATTTTTTACTTGATAATTACCGGATAAAGTTTTGTGAGTAAAGACGTTTGCTCGATAAGGTTCTATCGAGGGAGACGTACCAGAACATATAATGCTACTACTAGCATTGGGAGCAACGGCAAGTAGATGAGCATTACGCATACCAGAACCAGATACATCAGGAGCTTCACCCCTAATATCAGCAAGTTCTTGACTAGCTTTTGTAGCTTTAGTTTTAATATCTTTGAATGCTTGATAGTTAAATCCCGTAGCTTGGATTCCTTCAAAAGGTATATTGTTTGATTGTAAATAGGCATGAAAACCCATTGCACCCAAACCCAGCGACCTTTCTCTATAAGCTGAGAAAGCAGCTTTTGCATAACCTTCTTTTCCTTCTTTGACATAATTTTTAAATCGTTTAAAGTTAGCATTATATTCACCCAGTTGCGATGTGTCAATAGCATTATCAATAAAGTGTTGTATAACATTATCCAACATAGTTATAAGGTCTTTTATAAAGTCTTTATCATTTTTCCAAGTATCGTAATGTTCTAAATTTACACTTGATAGACAACATACTGCAGTTCTTTCTTCATCAGTAACTAAAGTTATTTCCGAACATAGATTACTTTGTCTTATTTTTAAACCTAAATCTTTTTGTCCTTGTGGTAAATGTTCATTACAAGTGTCTATATTAATTAAGTAAGGCTCTCCAGTTTCTGCTCTGGCATTAATTAACTGCCACCAAAGAGAACGAGCATTCACAGTTTTTACTGCTTCATTAGTCTTGGGGTCTATCAACCTAAAGTTATCATCTTCTTCTACAGCTTTTAAAAACTCATTAGTAAGATTAATACCGTTGTGTAAGTTTAAATTTTTCCTATTTATATCTCCACCAGACTCTTTTCTCATGTTAATAAACTCTTCAATCTCTGGATGAGATATATCCATGTAAGCAGCATAGCTTCCTCTCCTAGTTACCCCTTGATTAAAGGCTAACATTTGAGAGTCAACTACGTGAATGAATGGAATTGAACCAGTAGAACGACTGCCGTTAGAAGTAGATATACCGTTACTCCTAATATCTCCCCAATATCCACCAATGCCTCCACCTGCACTAGCCAACCAAATGTTTTCGTCATAGTGAGTAGATAAACCAGAACGGCTGTCAGGTACATAATTAAGGAAACAGCTAATAGGTAGCCCACGACTAGTTCCCCCGTTGCTAAGTATAGGAGTGCTAAACATGAACCAACCATCGGAACAGTAATTATACAATCTCTGAGCCAACTCAAAGTCAGTGTGTGTTTTATATGTTGCTGCAAATACTGCAGCCCTTGCAAAAGATTCTTGTGCATGTGTTTCTTCCTCCCAGAAGTATCTATCTTTTAAAGTGTCTAGACTAAATTTATCTAGTTTCTTTTCTTTGTTATAATTAATTTGAATGCCTAAATAAGGCTTTTCTCCAACTTTATCATCGGACATCTTTACCTCCTTCTTTGTCTTGATGATTTATATAAAATGCTATCATTGCGTAATGTATTATTTTTAGTAAGTCATTGTAATTTTTACCATCTTTTTTACCATATCGCATAGCATATTTCATTATGTTGCCTACAGCAAAGCCTTCGCCATGCCCGGCATCAAGTATCATATCAGTAGCTTGATACTTGCCTTGTCCATAATGCTTAGTATAAGTGTCATCTATATAGGTTCTAATTATACTAAGTATTACGTCTTCTTTAAATTTGTAATCATTATTCATTTTTAAATTCCTCTGGTAGTGTATGTTCTGAATACCACTTAAAATTATTTTTTTCAGCCCACTCAGCATGGCTTCTTTTAGTTCCGTCTTTCCTTCGTTTAGCTTGTGGCATAGGAGACGTTGGACTAGAAAACAAAAAAATTAATTCTTGATTTTCTTTTAAACTCTTTCTAATCCAAACATATTTATTGTATTCGTTGTAATCCCAAAATCTTCCTTTAGCTTCTAATAAGTATTCTATGCCGTCAATAACTTTAGTAAAGTCAGGCTCATAATTATGTTCAACAATATAAGGGATTTTATCACTGTGGTGACTCCAACCTTTTAACACCGAATTGTGTAAGTTATATTCCCACTTAGAGTCATATCCTTTCGGAGTATCTTTTTCTACGGGTCTTACTTTTCTAGGCTTTCTATAACCTCTCATAAAAAATCCTTTAAATTTATTTTTTCTAACTTTTTAGTTTTTATTAATTTTTTAATTTTTTGAGAAAACCATTTTTCTGTATAAGCTGAAAGGAATAATCTACCATTTGCATAAACATGTTTTTCAGAAGGTACTAAATTATGGTAATTTTTTAAATTAACTTTACTAGCTTCTTCTTCCGGTAATAAACTTTTTACCCACTCAACAACTAACAATTTAGCTTTCTTTCTAATTAATTTAGATTTTTTACCGTTCATACTAAAATCTCTTCAACATTAGGCATGTTTTTAATTTCAGTAAAGTAAACATTGCCTTTTGCATATTTAAATACTCTTAAACCTTTTCCATCGTTTGAGTCTTCATAACATTTAAATTTATGAGGGCAGTACACACAATCCATAGGTAGTTTCATATTGCCCGAAGCTCCTTCTGGTATTGTTTTATAACACAATTCAGGTGGAGTTTCTTTTTTTATAGCTGCTTTAACTTTTTTAATTTTATCTTTAATATTAGGTTTGTCTAAATCATCAGGAATAAAAGTAGTAAGCTCTCCAGTTTCTTTATTCATAACTAGAAACCCACCGTTATTTGTTTTTTCTGCTTCTTCATATCCTGCTAGTTGCGATAGATAACCAAAGCTATCGTTTTGTCCTAGCGTTCCTTCTTTAAATTTTCTAAAAGAATAACCAGAAGCCGTTTTAACATCTATAACTTCACCATCAATTTTACAATCCATGTGACCCATAATCCCAGAAACTTTTACTTCTTTTTGTTCGTCTGTAACTTTATGTCCAGACAACTTAACGAAAAATAAAAGCAATACTTCTAGTAAATGACCATATAAAAATTTAATTTGTAAACTAGGAGATATTAATTCTGCATCTGTATCATCTTTTATGTCATACCATAGTCTTCTTAAAGGTCTTCCGATGTTAGACATACGTAAAGTATTTCTAGGTTGATTGTTAGGTGTTGCCCAGTGCTGTAAAGCACTAGCCATTTCTTTTCCAAAACTATCTAATAGTTCGTCTGAAAACTCTAAAGGTTTTCCTTCTGATAAAACACTAATTTTAGAATAAATATCTTCTATTAGTGTATCAATTTTCTTCTGTTTCATTTTTTAACTCCTGAAAAACTTTAAAAACATCTGCAGTAAACAGTTTTTGAATATTAACTAAATACATTCGACTTGCGTTATGGTCTCCTCCACTTACTGACTTTAAATAGTCTAATTTTTTTACTAACTGTTTAAGTTTAGGAACATCGAACACAAGAGTACAAAAAATATCATCATTAATACATAAGTTATGAAACCAAAAGTCTGCTTCGGTAGCTTCTATACCTGATGGTTTACCATAAGATTGATATTCTATACAAATATTACCAGTCTCCATCCATTTACCTCGTTCAGATTTAACTTCTATTTTTTTATTAGTAAGCATATCTGCTATTTTATCTTCTCTAATAGAGCCGTACTGTAAATCTAAATCAAATTTCTTTCTATCTTCTTTAATGGGTTTCATACCAACTATCTCCAATTTTGTATTCACCGTCTAAAGGACAGCGAAGATTAAAATGTTCTCCTGCTTGAATAATACTTTCAACAGCCAATTGACCTACAAATTCTGATTGACTTTCTTGAACTTCAATCTGCCATTCATCGTGAATATTAGCGACAAATTTATAATTTATAGTATTTAATTTTAACTTATTTTCTAATAAACATAAAGCTTTTTTCATTACTATAGCTCCTGCTCCTTGTAATAAAGTATTTAAAGCTGCATGTTTATGTCTAAGTATTATTTTTCTACCGTCTAAACCTTTTAGGTAAGCTTTTGTTGTTGCTCTTTGAACTCTATCTGCCAAAGATTTAAATGCTGGACTATTAGCAATAAAGCGTTCTCGCATTCTCTTACCTTCGTCTCTACTTCCGTCAACAATGCTTCCAAGTTTTGCATCTCCTGCTCCGTAGATAAGTGCATAGATAAATGTCTTTGCCTTATCTCTTGATTCAAGTCCTGCAAGTCTTTGGTTAGCTGTGTGCACATCTCCGTTAATGATTTCATTTACGTACTCCTCGTCAGCCATATAGTGTGCTAACATTCTTAATTCTAAACCACTTGCATCTATACCTACAAGCTTATTACCTTCTTCGACTACCCAACAGGCTCTGCATTCTTTCCCATAAGGAGAAGAAACACTTGGTACTTGAGCCATGTTGGGGTCTCTATGAGTCATTCTACCAGTTATAGCTCCGGTAGAAATTACTGACCCATGTACTCTTTCGTCTTTACCTATTGCATCTATCCAAGAACTAACTTGTGCCAATCTTTTTTGATAAAGTAAAAAGTCTGCTATTAACTTGGCTTCTTTTATATGCCTTATTTCTTTTAGCGTTCCTTCATCAACTATAGGTTGTCCTGTAGGTGTGAAATTTTTAGGTTTCCATCCGAAATCTTTTAAGTATTCTCCTATTTGTTTTCGACTACCAAGATTAAACTCTTGTAATTTTTTTCGATAGAAAGGAGTAAGGTCTTTAGTGTCTTTTCTACTAGCATACTCATAGTCAGTTAATCCAGACTTAGACAAAGACCCGTCTTTTTTAAGCTTTGGAGTCACTAATTTTTCATCTATCCATTTAGGCTTAAATGTTTTGTGAACTTCGTCTTCTACTTTCTTAATATTACTTTGTAGTTCGCTAGTTAAAAGCATTGCTTCTTTTAAATTAAATTTAAAACCATTTATTTTTTGATAAGTTAAAATATTAGTTATTTGATTTTCAATATCTATACTTTCTTTTGAGAAACCTTTCGACTCAATTTTTAATTGCTCAAAAAGTTTTTTATTTACTTTTACATCTTGAATACAATACTTTAACATTTCATCAGAGTAAGTTTTAAAGTCTGGCTTATCCCATTTAGCTAATGCTAATCTATAACCCCACTTTTCTAAGCTATGTCCTCCCTCTCTAGTAGGATTAAACAGTCTAGATAAAACTAAAGTATCTATAATTTTATTAGGATGATATAAGTCTACATTGTATAATTTTTTTATTACTGGTATATCAAAACCAATTATATTATGACCGATAATCTTATCTGCTTTCTGCAAAAGTTTAATACCTTCTTCAATTTTGTCTTCAGAATAAGAATAAACTTTATCATTCTCATCAATAGCGACAATACACCAAATTTTAGTGGCATCTAAATCGTCTGTTTCTATGTCAAATACTAATTCCATAACTTAAAACGGAGTGTCCTCTTTTAAAATTTCTAATTCTTTATCAAAGTATTCTGATAACCTGCCCGTTTCTACATCATACAGTAAAGAAGTAGCTAAACCAACGTCTCCAGTATATCTAGACTTTAATATTCTTAACCTTGTTGTTCTGGACTCTATATCATTTGTAGATTGTTGGTCTCTTTCTAAAGCAATAACACAATCAGAGAGCTGTGCGATACTGTTAGACCCTCTAAGATGCGATAAACTTACTGAGATACCATTCTCATGTCCTTTATTACCTTCGACTCTACGCAAGTGAGATACTAATATAATACCTGCTCCAGTTTCTTCGACCAAACTTCTAAGTCTAGTCATAATCATATCAATAGTTCTACGTTCATCACCTTCGTTAGAAGCACTAACTAGCATGTGTAAGTGGTCAACTATAACCCATTTACAATCGCAACCTACAATTAAATATCTAAGTTTAGCAAATATATCTTCAATATCATTTGTACCAAAGTGAGCATGAATAAAAACTTTATCATCATCAAATAGTTTTGAATACATATCTTTTAGTTGCTCAGGATTTATTTGCTCTCTAATAGGGTCTATGTAAAGTCTTGCATTAGCTTCTATAGATAAAATTCCATCGACAGTCCTTCGCCAATCTTCTTCTAAAGCAATAATTCCTATGTTGTCATCTGTTGTGTGTATTAAGTGATGTTCTAATTCTCTAGTTATACTAGATTTACCAAGTCCAGTTCCACCAGTAAGAGTCACTAACTCACCTTGTCTAAGACCGTATAGTTTTTTGTTAAGACCATCCCAAGGATAAGGTACACTATCTTTGCGTTCTCTTTTTAAGAACGACTGTACCTTTTTTGAAACTCTAATAATTCCACTAGGAGTATAGGACTGAGCATCCCAAAAAGCCCTAGTAAATTCTTGGTGTTGATTTTTTCTGAGCATGTCATTGGCATCTTTGTAGCCATTAGGTAAAGTCATTATCTTAGCTTTACCGGGTTTAATAATATTGGCTACTTTCTTAGCAGCTTCCTGCCCTTGTGCATCTTTGTCAAAACAAATAACGACATTATCAAAGGACTCGACATACTCTATGTTTTCTTTTATATCTTTAACAGCTCCTTGTGCTCCGTTCTTGATAGAAACAGAAGCCCATTTACTGCCTAGTAATTCATAGGCAGCCATAGCATCACATTCTCCTTCAACTATAGTTAAATATTTACCACCACTTTTAAACAAGTTTTGTCCAAACAAAGATGTACCTTGCATTGTACCTTCAAAACGAAACATCTTATCTCTAATCAGTCTTGTTTTAATTCCTGATACTTCGCTTTGATTATAGTAAGGATATAAATGTTGAGCTATAACTCCTGCTGAGTCATAAACTACTTTTACTCCATACTTTTCTGCTGTTTCTCTGGAAATTTGTCTATCTGTTAGTGGAGCATAAATACCACCATGTTTATCTGCAAAAGAATACGATTGTTCTTTTGTCACATTTTCTTCTATTAAATTTTTAATGTTTCCTCCTTCAAAGTTTGGGAAAAATTTTGAACAACTAAAACATTTAGCTGACCCGTCTTCATTAATTGATACTGCATCACTACTACCACACTCAGGACATGGTACATGATACTTTACAAATTTAGTTTTTTCCATAATATTTTACTCATAAAAAAGAAGCCCGACTTTATTAGCCGAGCTTCCTTCCACACAACAACAACCTACTGGTTATTTTTCTTGAATGATTTTTGTTTCAGATTTATCTGAGTCTTCAACGACTTCAGCTTCTGGAGAGTCATTAAGTAATTTTTCTAAATTACTCCTATGAGTCTGACTGGTAAAAGATAATGCTTCTATAATCACTTCTAAAGTTCCAGTTTTAGAAACAATTATAGCTGCTTCTCTAGCTTTAGCTTCATCTTTTATTTTATCAGTATCATAAACAGTTTCTCCAGAGTCATGTTTAATGCTAATAATCATTAAAATTCCTCGCCATCGTCAAAGGGAGTCAGTTCATCTCCGTCAGAGCTTTTCATTTCAACAAGATTAATTACTTGCATTCCTTGAAAATCTAAAGAGACTCCAGATTTACCAGCATACTCCCAAGGATATTCGTTATATTGAACACGAACTTCTGAGCCATTACCTACTTTAGTATTGATTTCAACTTTGTTTCTATCAACTAACTTAGGAGCAGGTCTTGGTCCTTTTTTACCATTAACTTTTCTTTTAATGGTTAGAGCTTTACCAACATACTGTGGTTCTCCACTTTCATCTTTAAGAGAAAAGTCTTTAACTTTAACTCCTCTTTTTTCAAACTCTTGAGCAACTTCATCACTCACTACTAAATCAACTGTATATACAGGCTCAAAAGTAGTATTAGGTGTAGTCACACTTGCCCAATAAGCTTTTCCATTTACTATTGCCATTTATTTTACCTCCGTAATTTCTGACATTTGTTGTTTATAAAGTGCATTCTACTCGCAACACAGAATATTGTCAAGCATAAAACACGCATATAATTTTTTAAACTGCTTCTAAGTTCCACCAGTTAGGCATAGGTCTATTTTTTTCCCACTTAGCATACTCTTTTTCATTAACCACATATCTGCGATAAGCAATGATAGGGTCTTTATGTTTGTATTCATCAGGCATAGCTTGTGCCAGTGGTGTCATTACTGTAGACATAACTATGTTTCTAGGACACGGCTCTAACCACTTTCTTAACTTTGTAATACTAGCGTGTTCTCTACCATAGCGATACGCATACTCTTCACCTAATGCGATAAAGTGTTTGTATAACCAACGATAATTACCAAAACATTCTCTTGCCCAAATAGTGCAAGGATGATTTTTGTATGCGGTTTTGTAAAGTCCTACTCTGTCGGCATACTCGTTGCCGTCTAGTTCTCTGTGTGCTGTGCACAACATCTGTGCTGTTTCCAGTGGCATCTTCACTAGCATTTTATCTGGTTGTGCTTGTGCTGATAAAACTGGACAGTCATAAAAATAAAATATATTCACGCTTTCTCCTTATAATTTTATAGCAAGTATAACTACTATAGCTGTCAGTAAAACATTTACCATAGCTAATTCAATCCCTAAAATAGTATGATACCATATCCATCTAGTCTTATACGCATTATCAATATTTAAATTTGCAGGGTCAGGGTCTTGCCACGCTCCTTTGTCTCTATCAGACCACAATATTTTAAAAATATTTTTCATCTTCCTTGTCCTCGATATTTAGTTTTTTGTTGTCTACGTTTATGTTTGTTCATGTGCTTGGTAGATTTTTTAATCTTCCTGCCACGACCTGCCATGCCTTGAGAAGTTGCCTTCTTGACATGGGTTATTAAAATTTTTTCTCGTCTTACTGCCAACTAATCCTCCAATAAATAAATATTGATATAAATTCCAAACTTCATATTCGTTCCTCTGGATAATAAACTTCCATATAAATCTTTTCTACTGCATTTTTATATTCTAATTCAGATAAACTAGAAATATTTAATTGTTTTAATCTACTTTTAAATTGATAAAGTTTTGCTTTGTGTTCTCTGTCTACTTCCCAACTAGCAGGACTCATAAGTTTTCTCCTTTATTTTCTGCAATGCTTTCATAACTTTTTAAGTTATTAGGTAAGTCTAATTCTTGTTTAAGTTTTTCTATCTCTGTTTCATTAACAAATAACTGAAGAGCAAAGTTATCTAACAACTCAGTTAAATCTAATATAGAGTCAGTAATAACTTTTTGATTATTTATTAATTGATGTATTTCTTTATCATTCGAGTCTATATTATTATTAATAGTCACAAATGATTTCTTTAAAGCAAACATCGTCACGACCATAAAACCTGCTATCAAAATTATAGTCAACCAAGTTAATATTTTATTATACATTTTAAGTACCTCTTTTTTTGTAAAGTTTTAATAATTCTTTTCCTTTTAATTTTTTTCCGAATAGTTTTTTAGATTTATCTTTATAAATAAATCTTTCAATTCTGCCGTCTTCGTATGTAGTATCACAAACCATGCCTTGTCTGTCAGGATTAGGATAGTTATATGCTACATTAGTATTATCACTATTAAATATATGAACACTTTTTATTTTATTCTGCCATTCTTCTGCTTCTAATAACAATCTTTGTTCATCTACTTGTTCTTTAAATTCAGTCATAGTTTATTTCTTTTTGTAAAATATTTATTATACTCTAAACAAATAAAAGTTTCAGCTTTTATTCCTTCTTCTTTTTTAATATACTTTTCTAATTTAACAATGTTATTTTTTAAAAAACTAGAACAACTTTTTAAATCGTTAAATTTAAAATCAAATATATAAGCATCTATAGTAAAGCCATTAAAATTACTTAGTTCTAGTATAGCTACTATTACCCATGAAGCATTCATAATGCTACCTCTATTTCTTTTTGTAGTTCATCAATAGTCTTAGGAATATTTTTATTATACCTTTTTTTATAAAAGTTAATACCCATATCAAGAGCTTTTCTCTTTATTTTACTTTCTGCTACATGGCTCTCCCATGTTCTAAAATCTTTTTGTCGGCAAATGTCTTGCCACTTTTTAATAGATATCTTTCTAAAATTTCCCTCATTAGAAAATCTAAGATAGACCCACTTTCGACCAATAGAACGAACAGTAGCTTTACGATAGCCACAACCTTCTCCTTTCAGTCCAGTTTTTATATCATCGTGATAAAAATAATAGTGTTCCATAATTACATCCTATAAAAATATACATCCCATTTTACTGCATGTTTTAATGGGCAAAAAGGAATTGTTCTATGATTGTAGTTAGGATTTTTTCTACCCCACCTACCTTGACACTTAACATAATGGTTAGTAAGTCCTAACTTATTAGTGTAAGCTATTGTTTTTCTTAGCTTTTTTAATTCATCTAACCCTTCTGCTTTATCTTTATCATTAGGATTGAATACAGTAAAAGCATAACTGCTTGTTCGAGATTTACTCATTCTTCCTCCTTCAAATGTCTTGTAATTAAATTTTGCATAGACTTCTCAACCTTCATAATCTTTTGTTTATCAATCCACTTGTGTCTATCTTTAATCTCATAGATTTCAACACCTTCAAAGCTACTATCATCAGCTCTTCGCCACCAATCTATGACTCTCTTTTTAAAAGGGAATAACTTCACATCAGTATTATCATACTCCACATGAACTGTACCTGCGATATAATCTTCGGCTACAGTTATCCCTTTATCTATTAGTTTAACTTCCACTCTTTACCTCCTATTTCTGTGAAAAATTCTTCGAGTTCTTTTTGTTCTTCCTCAGTTGGTTTGAAGTGAGGATTTAAAAAATACTCTTGCAACAATGTACCTTTTTTATACTCCATTTATTTCCTCCTCTATTAAGTCTGGACTATCTACTATTTCCTTAATCATGTCTGCTAACCAATAAATAGAACAATAAGGATTGTCTTTATTAGCTTTGCAAAGTGATTGTATTTCATTAATCATTTCTATCTTATCCACTTATTTCCTCCTCGTCTATTGAAAGCCAATTTTCATCATAAAAGCTGTGATGTTCTGCCCACTTCCAATCAGTAGCATCTGACTCAACGTAACCATCTTCCCAAAATTGTGTACCATCTTTTAAATAAATAAATAGTCTTGTCCACTTACCTACTTTTATGTCTTCAATCTCTTCCATTTTAAAATTGTTTTTTTCAGCAATAGCTTCAATATCCCATGAAAGGGTAGTGTCATACTTTGCTTCTACATATCTAACTTTAGTCATGTTGTGACCTCCTCTATAATTTTATTCCATGCTTTTTGAAGTTCGTCTTTCATTTTCTTATCATCAGAGCTTTGCATTTTATCAAATACAAATTCATCTACAATATCTAATGCTTCTTCAATTCTCATTTGACCTCCTCATCTTCGTCAATAATTCTATATTCCCACCAACCATTAGACTCATAAACTCCATCTTGAAATGCTTCCATTTCTTCAATGGTTTTAAAAGTATAAGTTTTGGTTTCTTCTTCATTTGTTCCCCACACAATAGTTAGGGAATAGTCTTTTGCTTTCATGCTTCTTCCTCCCATTTAAGATACCTCCACTCACTCATAATTTCTGCAACTATTAAATCCAAAGTACGAAGCTCACTTTTAGTAGGCTTGTCAGGATTTTCAAATTGAAAGAAAATATCAAGCTCATGCGGGTCTATAATATGTCCTTTGTCTTTAATGTATTGGAACTTCTCTTCTACAGTCATACTATAGATTTGTTGTAGTTCTATTTCTTTTTCTTCTGAAATGTTTATTGTCATGTTTTACCTTAAATTGTTTTTAACTATATGCCAACACTTAGCTACATATTCTGCATCTTCTGTGTCAGCTTCACCTTCATATTGGTCGATAAAGTTTTTAATAACATCATCGACACCAACTACAGCTTCCGATACCGACTTCGGATTGTCAAGTCTTTTATAGTCTGCCATATTTATTCCTCCATTTTTTTAATAGCTTCTCGTTTAGTTTTAAACCATTCTCCACCATGCTCTGTTGCTAATACATATCCATAGTTTTTAGGTTCGCCATTTAGTTTTTCAAATATGTAAAAACCAATATAAGGAAACCCACCATTATTAGGTTCATAATCATCACACGCTTTTTTATAAGCATTAAAGCCTCTACGATTATATTCTCTACAAGTTATTACTTCTGCCATATTTATTCTACCTCTGGAGACTCTTCAAATCTCTTTTGAATTACTAAGTCAATTAACTCATCATAAGATAACTTATCTTCGTAAGCATCTTTATAAGTCATACCAAGTTCTTCTAACAAATCTTGTGCGGAAAAGTTAGAAGAGATTACTTGCATTTCTAAATGCTCTTTGATTGTTTCATTGTGTGCGTTAGACATTTATTTATCCTCCAATTTTTCTAAGCGTTTGACTATATCCTCTAAAGAGTCATTAACCAGTTCTTCTACTTGGCATTCTGTATCGTAAAAGGTCGGTCTTTCATTTAACTCGGACTCATTTGAGTTAGCTAAATCTCTTATTTCTTCTATGTCTTCGGCACGATTATCAATACAAGTAGCAAGGTCTCTAATCTCAGTAAAGACTCTATCTTCTATATAGTCATCAAGTTTAATTAGCTTTTTTAAAAAGTCAGCTATCATTTGTCTTAAATATTTCATGTTTACCTCTTTATTTATTCTTCAGTATAGCCGTCAAACCAAACACCCTTTAAACGAGTATCTTCTCTCTGACAATGCTCTTGTGCTTCCTCTTCGGTAAGCCCTGTTTTAATAACCTTCTGATTATCAGGGTGGTTATAATCTCTATAAAATCTAACTATTTTATAAGTCATTTTTACCTCTCTAGTTATTTAAGTTAGTTAAAATATATTCGCCACTATCTATTTTCATTTGAGTAACACCTTTGTTTTCGCCTAAAAATATATTTCTGTAGCGACCAGTAGTGACAGAATAATCCCAATAATATTCATCAAGATATATTTTACCACCATACACTCTCTTAGCTATGATTGAGTTGTAGCTCTGAAAATAAGTTGCATCATCTGTTCTTATTTCAAACTGATTAGCAACTGCATTACCATTACTACTTATCATGTTTCTTACTTTTACCATTAAAACCTCCATTAATTTTAATAGTTTTAGTTTTACTAGACTCAACATTCTTTTTTAAAGGTATGCCTTGTCTAATTCTGTCCATCATTTCCATGTGTTCTTTCATTGTCATTGTCATTTGGTTTCCTCGTCTGGTTTTAATTCATCTATCAACTCCCACATTTCTGCCGAGAGCTGTATTAAACTTGGGGCTTCTGGCTCTATTCTAACTCCCATAGGTACTGCATTAACAGTTTCATCTAAGAATGCCATAGCTCTGTCTAGTTCTTTCCATTGTTCATAAGGTAATTTTATTTTCATTTAGTTTCCTCCTTTTTCTTCCCACATAAGTTCAAATAAAATATTATCAATATCTTTTTCGTCATATATGCTTGGATTATTTAATGCAAAATCAAACATATACTTTAGCTTTTCTTTTGTAGTCATGCTTGAAATTTTATCTTCAATATCTTCTTTAATCCTATTGTTTATTTCGTTGCTCATATAAATTTACCTTGTTTAAATTGATTGCCCATACTAAACAATCGACAACAGTTGTGTCAATCATAAAACATGGGCAATATATTATTGCCTACCTAGAAGGGAGAGAAATATGAAAAAAAACATCTAGGTAGGACTTTTAATTAGTCTAAGTTTTGGTTTCGTTTTTATAATCTTTGGCTCAAACTCGTTCAAAGTATTTAGTTTTCTAATTGTCCTTGAAGTCTGTCCGAGTTGATTGATTTCATCTAAAGTTTTTTGTAAGTCTTTATCACTTAACTCAGCAAATGCTCTAGTAATTTCAAGTGCTATATCTTCATCTAAGAATTTAAACTTCATGCTTTACCTCTAAGCTCTTTCATTTCTTGTTTAAACTTTTGTATTGCCTCTCGTTTAGTATAGAAGTAATAAACTCTTGTTTCCAAGTAGCCATTAACACTATCACATATTCGCCAAGCACCTTCTCTGTTTCTATCTATGTCCATTATGCGACCTCATCTAAATTAATTCTTTATCGTGTTCGTAAATTCCTTCATTCATGCTTTCAACCCATGTCCATTTGCCTTTTATTTTGTAAAGAATATCTTTACAACAAGATTGCCCATGAACGACTAAAGCTATATCTCCAGACCAAGCTGGACAATCAGGGGTGTAGTTTTTTAAGATAGCGACATTGTATAAGTTATCTTCGCAAAAATAATCTCCATGATTATCTCTTGTAGAGAAACCATAAATATAATTTAACTCCTTTGCTATTTCTTGTAAATCTTTTTCTGTTGCTAACCTCATAAGTTTTCCTTGTTATAAATTAAATGTATTGTCATTATTGTTCCTCCTCTACTTCAAAGTTAATATTAGATAGATTTAATCTATCATTAGTTTCTTCTATTGCATCTTCATAAGTTTCAGCATCTACTTCAAACTCAAATTCTCCTTTAATTATAAATCTTTTCATTTTTATACCTGCTTTATTAACTGTTGTACCATAAATCAAAACCTTCTACAGTTCCGACAATATCTTCATCGCCATTTGAAAGAGCTTCAAAGATACTCTTTAAAAGATTACCATGATAAAGATTATATTTAGTCTGCTCTTTATCACTCCATTCAATGAAAGGTTTCATTACAGCATCAATGTAATAGCCATTAGTCTGTAAGATACCATTCCCCATGTAAGTAATTCCATAACCATTTACATACCTACGAAAGTCATAAACATCTTCATCGTCTTTATGTAAGTCGATTATTGTTTTCATGTGGATTGCTACCTTAATTAAATCATCAATCAAACTACACATATCTATGTGTCCTTGATTATCAGGATTTTCCTCATTAAACTTTTTCCTTTTATTATAAAGGTCAGTCTTTTCTATAGTCGCAAGTGTTTGCATATTTACCTCTCTATTTAAGTTGTTGCAAAAAATGTCCGAACATTGAGCCGATTTGAAAATAAATTGTCAAGTCCAAAACATGTACGTTATTATTAAAGCGATAGCTAGTAAGGTAGGAGAGTTATATGAAAAAAAATCCTCACTAGCTATCTAAAATCTGTCGGTGGTCAGCTAATCTAAGTTCAAGATTTACGAGTATATAAATACACTCTACTCCCAGTTTCTATTAGCATTAGCCAACCACCTGTGGTTAATATCCCCGAATTTAATCTAGGCTTTATAACTAACCACTTTCAATTAGACATTTAATATGTCTAGTTCTTCCTCGAACTCCTTTGAAACCTTATCTATAATCTTCGATAATGTATTGTCTTCGCTATCAAAATAATCATAAAGTTTTTCAATTCCAGTATTACACTCTGTCCATCTCAAAGCTCCAATATGAACAAGATGTTCTTGTTTAACATAATCATCATATTCTTCGTTGTAATACTCGTTCCATTGTTCTTCGGTAGAGTCTTTATCTACTTCCAAGATATGAATATCAGAGTAGTCAAGATTATTAACTCCGATATATTTATCATCAGCTTTTAGATTACAACACTTAGTTAAATCCCTAGTGGGTTTAACCTCGACATGACCTTCAATCTCTATCATGTAGCAATAGTTTTTATTGGACTTCAAGATAGCTTTAAGCAATCTGTATATATATGGTTTTATCATTTACACCTCCGATAAAATTAATTCAATCTCGTTAGAGTCTTCGGTAATTTTTATACCAACAACCTTTTTATTTGATTGTTGTACTCTGCTGAAATGATTTTTCATATCTACATTTCTAACAAAAAAACCACCTTGACACTCGCCTTCAAAGTTGTCTAACCAAAATATTTCACTCATTTATTTTCCTCCATTTAAAAATTGTTCAAAGTAAAAACCTTCCTCGCCATAAACATCTATGTAGAGTTTTGCCATTCTAAATAGCTCAGGCATTAAATCAAACACTAATCTACTGTTATTACTATCCAAAGCAACAACACTATTAAACGCTTGATTAACTGTCTTTGCTATTACTTCTGCCCTTGTACTAGCAACTCCCTTGTCGATTAAATACATAGCTACTAAGCTATAAGTAGTTTTTAAATCAACATGATAATCACTATGATTTTGTTTAGTTTGATACCTCTGTTTCATTTTACCTCTCTGTTTATTTTAAGATTTTTTGCTATATAAATAAGCTCATCAAGTTCCCAATTGAACTCGTCAATATATTCATCTTGGAACTCATCTTCCTTTTTAATTTCTTCGACAATTCTATTTAAACGAATTGCCGAGTCAGATACTAATCTAACCTTAAGAGCTAAATAGTTATCTACTATATTTTTTTCTATCATATTTTTCTCCATTTAAGATTTAAAGGTGTTAGATTTTAAGTCCTCAGTAAAACCTAACAAAACTGCCACTAAGTATTTAGCGACTACCTAATGTTTCCACAATAAGAGAAGGTAGCGTAAGCTCTTAAAGTGTGAGCAGTTGTTTTTCATCATGCTCAGGATTAGTAATTTTCTAGCGTTTATAAAGTCCTGCAATTACAACGAACTTGCCCTATCCTCATTTATAAATCTTATCCTTTAGCAAATAATAGTTAGGGATAATTATTTACTAAACATTGATAATTTTTATAAAGCAGTCTTATCATGCTCAGGATTTGTTATAATCTATTAACTCTCTCCAATATTCAGCGAGTTTCTCTCTGTTTTTTTTATCTTTAAAGGACTTGATTATAACTCTCCGACACCTTTAAAAATATATTTTGATTGCTCAAAATGTCGGCACACTCTACAAAATGACAAAAAAGCTGTCAAGTGTAAGACGTGTACAATATATTTATTAAAAGAATTTAATTATCTGCCATTTAAAATCTGAATAAGCTTGACGAAAAGGTTTAACAATAACCTTTTTGTTTCGCTTTTTATAGATTGTATAGACATCTTCTTTGTGGCTAAAGTCTTCTGAGAACTTGTAGCCTTCTTCTTCTAACGTCTGCTTAACTCCGTCAATGTGTAAGAATTTACTTCTCATATTTATCTCCGATTGATTGAATGTCGTTGCACTGTATAGACCGACAAAAAAGCTGTCAAGTCCAAAACATGTACGATATAGTTATTTAAGGTTGCCAATCATAAATCTCTTGAACAAGAGCTGTAATAAGATAATCTCCTGAGATTTCAAGTTTTTCATCTCGGTCAAATATAACAAAAACATTAAGGTCAGAGTTATATGAACGCATATTTTTATAAAGATCTTCATAAATGAAATCTTGAATTTCAAATAGTTTTTCTTCAGATAAATCATCAAGCATACTTGCATCAACTTGCCACACAACATCTAAATATTTAACATGACCATAATTATTCCTAGCGATTGCAAAATTATCAACTCTTACAAGTTCTATTTTACTATCTAAGTTAGCACACTCCCTAACTGTATGAACATATTCCATATAGTCTTTACTTGTTTCAGCAGGAACTCTTCTGTTCTCACTAAGTTCTTTAATAATATTATCTATCATATTTATCTCTGATTGATTGAAATGTCCGAACATTGAAGCAGTCGGCAACCAACAAGTCAAGCACAAAACGTGTGCGATATAATTATTTATTAAATTTTATACGTGAAAAAGCATACTCCTATCAAGTTTTCCCCCTAATAGTAACGCATAGACACACGTACGTACACGCACACGTACACACATATAGGCACACACATGTAAAACTCTATACGTAAAACTTTACGTAAAACTTTGAAAGTCTGGGTATCCCAACTTTTCAGAATTTAACAAGTTAAATTTATAAAGGCAGAAATTGGCATTTTTGACGATTTTTGGTGGTCTGAAAATGGAGTGCTACTTTTTTTTTGCATTATGCGTATTGAAAAAGAACTTGACAGGATTTTGCTGTTCGTTTTACTATGTAAAGGCTTTTTAGGACTCGGCAATTCCGCTAAGTCTGTCATTGACCTAAAGGTCAGGAGAAAAATATGAGCAAAACAACTGAAACTACTGCTAAAGCAGAATTTAATCCACAAGCTAAAGCTTCTTACAAGCAAGTGATTGCTGTCTGTTCTCACTTCGTGAGTTTGAAGAAATGTCCAGAGGACATGAAATTTGGCTCTTTCAGAGGTTATTTGTTGAACAAAATGAACAGCAAAGCTGGTCTGAAATCAGGTGAAATTACTGCGTACTTACAGATGAAATCTGTTCCTGCGGTAATCACGAAGGCTATCAGAGCCTACAAAAAATCAAGCTAAAGCTTGACTGGTCGGGTGGAGTCCTTACGGACTCTGCCCATTTAAATTTAATAAATTAAATTTAGGAGTAAATATGGAAATCTTTGAAGCTTACGAAGTAACTCAAGTGGCGGACTTTGAAACAAACATTAATGTTTGCCGTTATCGTTGTCGTATGAGAAATGGCTACGAAGTAGTTGTTACCGAAAAACCTTTACGTGCAGAATTTCACGTTAAAGTCTACGACTCTTACGGAAATTCCAATGGAGTTTTTGACGACCAAGACGAAAACGAAGTTTTAGCAATCTTGGAGTCTGTAGCTTTGCACGAAGATAACAAGGTTATCTCAGACGAAGCCCTAGACGACTTAATGTATATGTAAAACTCTACAGAGTTTTTTAAGGGCAGTCTTCGGATTGCCCTTTTTTTTATCTAAAGATAACTAGCCCAAAATCTCTGGGTATCCCAACTTTTCTATAGACCATGTAAAACTGCGTGAAGACTTGCGTAGTTTCGTATGGTCTATCAGCTAATTCTAGCCTTTCTGAGACCTTAAAACGACCAAAGATATATGTTGCTATCTAAAGCCATATAAATATGGCTCAGATAAGCTGTAATATTTGATAGGTTTAGAAATTCTGATTAACTCTATAGAGTTTGAGTTTTAATTACTACACAAGTCTAAGAAGACTTGGAAGTGTTAATCAGTACCACCAGGATTTTCTACGAAAATACTTGGTGAATTTTTGCTAGGACTCTGAAGACTTTCAAAGTCTTACGTAGATGCTAGGGGTACGCCAGAGCCACCCCCCACCCCCTATGTATATATGCACATTCTCATACATTTTACAGGATTTTGAATTGTTAAATAGGGTTGGTCGGGTTTATATAAGAACTACGAGGTATTGGTAGGTATTTACCGGGGGGGTCGATAAATCTATTATAGCTACAGATTTAGTTTTTGTCAAGAAAAATATTTGACAATACTAAAAATAATTCTTATAATAATACACATGTCTTTAATAACTAACAACAATAAAAGAAACTTAACAGAAAAACAACAAAGTTTTCTTAATAACCTCATAGAAACTAAAGGGGATTTAAAGTTAGCAGCTGAACTTGCAGGATATGCCGGAAATCACTACCAAGTAATAAATAGTTTAAAAGAAGAAATAGTAGATTTAGCCGGAAGCATACTCGCAAAGGAAGCTCCTAAAGCTGCTTTTAAGCTCGTAGAAATTATGGATGGTAAAGCAGCTATTCCTCAAGCAAATGTAAAACTTCAAGCAGCTCAAACATTGCTTGATAGAGTGGGTGTTTCTAAAAAAGAACACTTAAATGTTAATCATAATGTTCAAGGTGGTTTATTTATACTACCAGAAAAACATAATACAATAGAAGGAAACTATGAAGATATATCTGACTGAGATGGAAGAACAAGGAAAAAAATATGCAGGACCTAATATAGTCGCACCTAACCTTAAAGAAGCCGAAGAAGCTGCTCAAGCAAATGGCTTAATACTTATTGGGGAGTTTACTGACATTTATGTGACAGAAGGACTTATGCACTATTCGGATGATGAACCTATAACTGACAGAATATTACACTAAAATGGCAGCAAAAAAGAAAAAGAAAAAAAGTACAGTAAACAAAGCAGGTAACTATACAAAACCTACTATGCGTAAAAGATTATTCAACAAAATCAAAGCCGGTAACAAAGGTGGTCGAGCAGGTCAATGGTCTGCACGAAAAGCTCAAATGTTAGCAAAACAATATAAAGCTGCCGGTGGTGGTTACAAGTAACTATGGGATTAAAAAAATCACAAAAAAGTTTAAAGCGTTGGACTAAACAAAAGTGGCGAACTCCTAGTGGTAAAAAATCTTCGGAGACAGGCGAAGTATATGCTCCTGCAGCTACTATAAAAAAACTTAAAAGCACTCCAGCAGGAAGAAAAAAACTTGCAGCAGCTAATAAGAAAAAAAGAGCAGCTACACGTAAAGGTAAACAACATGCTAAACATGGTTTACATAAAGGTAAAAAACGATGAGTAAAAAGAAAGATTCAAGACTTGACAGAGCTGGAGTTTCTGGTTATAATAAACCCAAAAGAACTCCTAATCACCCTAAAAAGTCTCATATAGTTGTAGCTAAAGAAGGTAACAAAATAAAAACAATTCGTTTTGGACAAAAAGGAGCTAAAACTGCAGGTAAACCTAAGAAAGGAGAATCTGCTAAAATGAAAGCTAAACGTAAAAGTTTTAAAGCTAGACATGCTAAAAATATTAAAAAAGGTAAAATGTCAGCAGCATATTGGGCTGATAAAGTAAAATGGTAAAATTAACAGATAAAGAATTACAACTTATAAATAGTATACTTAAAGAAGATTAAATGGCAGCACCGGCAACACAAATAATTTTAACAAATAAACAATTAAAAGAACTTATTAAACAACAACAATTAAGTTGTCATAATCAATAATATGCCACACGCAGGAACATTTAAAGTAAAATCAGCAACTAAACGTAATCGTATGGCTCGTAATAAAACACGAGGTCAAACAGTTAGTGATGAACAAATTGCTGATAACTGGGATAGAATTTTTAACAAAAATAAAGAGGTAAAATAATGGATATAGTAACATTACTAATAATTAGTTGTGCTGTTGGCATAATAGTTTATTTAGATAAAAACCCTGCGAAAAAAGCTAAAGTAAAAGCAGGTTTAAAAACTTATTACGAAAATCTAAAAAATTATTTTGGCTAAAGTACCTGAAGGCTATATAAAAAGAACATCATCCACTATTCCATTTGGTTACAAACTAAGTGAAATAGATGGATGGTTAGAGCCTATAGAAAAAGAACTAGAAATACTTGATAAGTATTGTAAGTTTGTTATTGATAAAACATACTCCTTACGTCAAGCAGCAGAGCTCATAACTCAGGAAACAGATAGAAAGTTTTCTCATATAGCTTTATTAAAAAAACTAGAGACTCAATACCCTGACTATCATCCTAATAAAAAAGGCACAGCTCACAAAAGAAAACTTAACTTAAAGAAAAAAGAAAAAGAAATAAAGGCTGTCAAAAAGAAAATAGCCTATCAAGAAAACAAAATAAAAGAAGAAAAAAAACTTTTAGATAAAGTTACAAATAAAAAAGCTTCTAAAGTAGTTTCAGAAGAAGAGTTAGAAAAAACAACTCCAACACTCCAAGAAGAATTACAACATGCTAATGTTGTATTTTCTCCAAACGAAGGACCTCAAACATTTTTTTTAGCTGCTGGAGAAAAAGATGTACTCTATGGGGGAGCAGCTGGAGGGGGAAAATCTTACGCAATGTTAGTAGACCCCCTCCGTTATGCTCATCGAAAAGCTCATCGAGCATTAATACTTAGAAGGTCTATGCCAGAACTAAGAGAGCTTATAGATAAATCAAGAGAACTTTATCCTCAAGCATTTCCCGGAGCTAAATTTAAAGAAGTAGAAAAAATTTGGACTTTTCCTTCAGGAGCTAAAGTTGAGTTTGGTTTCTTAGAAAGAGATGCAGACGTTTATCGTTATCAAGGACAAGCATACTCTTGGATTGGTTTTGATGAAATAACTCATTTACCTACCGAATTTAGTTGGAACTATTTAGCATCTAGGCTAAGAACAACTGACCCAGAAATACAAACATACTTACGTTGTACTGCTAACCCCGGTGGTGTAGGCTCACATTGGGTAAAAAAACGCTACATAGAACCAGACGAACCTAACAAAAGCTTTATAGGCAAAGACGGCTTAACAAGAAAATTTATTCCAGCAAACTTAAATGATAATCCTTACCTATCTAGAGACGGTATTTATGAAAAAATGTTGGAGTCTTTACCACCTATACAAAGAAAACAACTACTTGAAGGTAATTGGGATGTTGCTGAAGGTGCAGCTTTTGTAGAGTTTGACCCAGAAGTACATGTAATACCACCATTTGAAATACCTTTGCCTTGGGAAAGAACTAAAGGAATTGACTACGGTTATGCTTCTGAAAGCTGTTGTTTATGGGGAACTATCGACATAAATGACAATACTTTGATAATTTATCGAGAATTATACAAAAAAGGCTTGACAGGAGACGAATTAGCTTCTATAATAACGGATATGGAGATAGTAGACCCTTTCTCTGTAAATGGTGTTTTAGATACTGCAGCTTGGGCAAATACTGGTACTACAGGTCCTACAGTTGGAGAATCTTTACTGAAAGCTGGTCATAAGTTAAGAAGAGCTGATAAGAACCGTATTCAAGGTAAAATACAAATACATGAGTATTTGAAAGTTAGAGAAAATGGTAGACCTAAGTTACAGATATTTAATACATGTCCTAACTTAATAAGAGAATTACAAGGTATACCTTTGTCAAAAACTAATCCTGAAGATGTTGATACTAATGCTTCAGACCACGCTTACGATGCTTTGCGTTATATGATAATGAGCAGACCAAGAATGGAAAACACATTAGAAAGACTCAGAGGTTTTAAAAAAGATATGTTTAAACCTGCTGACTCAACATTTGGATATTAGTAAATGGCAGAAGAAAATACATTTTTAAACGCAGATAATATCTACGAAGAAGTAGAGGGTGAAGCTGGTAAAGCTTTAACACTTGAAGAACAACAAATATTAAACTTAGTAGGTATTATTAATGGCAGATTTACACTAGCAGAAGAAGCTAGGAACTCTGAAGAAACTCGTTGGCTAAGAGCTTACGAAAACTACAGAGGTTTATATTCTAAATCAATAAAATTTAGAGAGTCTGAAAAGTCTCGTATTTTTGTTAAGATAACTAAAACAAAAGTATTAGCTGCTTTTGGACAATTAGTAGATGTTATTTTTGGTACAGGTAAGTTTCCTATAGGTATTCAAGAAACAGATGTTCCTGAAGGTGAAAAAGAAAATGCTTATCTTGATTTACAAAATTTAACACCGGGTTTAGAAACATCAGCACCTATCGGAAATCAAGCTGAAGCTATAATAGAAGATATAGACGGTAATCGTTTAGATTATGGTTACGCAGGAGATGGACAAGTTTTAAAAGCAGGAGCTACTATTGGCTCTGGAATGTTTGAAGACACTTTAGAAAATAAACTTGAAAGCATGAATATGCTACAAGAAGGTACAAGTCCTCTTCCACAAATACCAGAAATATCTCCAGCAGCAAAAGCTGCGAGAAGAATGGAAAAACTGGTACATGACCAAATAGAAGAGTCTAATGGCTCGTCTGAAATAAGAAATGCTTTACTTGAATCAGCTTTACTAGGAACTGGAATTATAAAAGGACCTTTTAATTTTAATAAAACTTTACATAAGTGGGAAGTTGCAGGAGACCAAAGAAGTTATTCTCCAGTTGAAGTTAGAGTACCAAGAATAGAATTTGTAAGCTGTTGGGATTTTTACCCAGACCCTGCAGCAACAAACATAGAAGAATGTGAATATGTAATTCATAGACACAAAATGAATCGTAGTCAGTTAAGGCAACTAAGAAATATGCCTTATTTTGATAAAGATATAATTAGAGAATGTATACAAGAAGGTCCTAATTATATTGAAAAAGATTTTGAAAGTCAGTTAAAAGATGACTACAGAGCAGAAGATTACGCTGAAAACTTTGAAGTCTTAGAATATTGGGGTATTATGGATGCTCAATATGCTAGACAAGTCGGCATTGAATTAGATGAAAGTGTTGACGATTTAGATGAAGTACAGATTAACGCATGGATATGTGGTAATAGATTACTACGAGCAGTAATAAATCCATTTACACCTTATCGCATACCTTACCATGCTTTTCCTTACGAAAGAAATCCATATAATTTCTTTGGTATAGGAGTCGCTGAGAATATGGATGATTCTCAACAAATTATGAATGGTCATGCTCGAATGGCTATTGATAATTTAGCATTAGCTGGTTCATTAGTATTTGATGTTGATGAGTCAGCTTTAGTCGGTGGACAAAATATGGAAATATACCCCGGCAAAATATTTAGAAGACAAGCCGGGATGCCCGGTCAATCTATATATGGTTTAAAGTTTCCTAACACAGCACCTGAAAACATGATGATGTTTGACAGGTTTAGACAACTTGCAGACGAACAAACTGGTTTACCTAGTTATTCGCATGGACAAACTGGAGTACAAAGTATGACACGAACTGCTTCAGGTATGTCAATGTTACTAGGAGCTGCTAGTTTAAATATTAAAACAGTTGTTAAAAATCTTGATGACTTTTTATTAAAACCATTAGGTGAAGCATATTTTCAATGGAATATGCAGTTCTTAGATGATACACTTGATGTTGTAGGTGATTTAGAAGTTAAAGCAACTGGTACAAATAGTTTGATGCAGAAAGAAGTTAGAAGTCAAAGACTTACAATGTTCTTACAAACTGCACAAAATCCAACTATTGCACCATTTGTTAAAGTTTCTAAATTAATTAGTGAACTTGCCTATAGCTTAGACCTCGACCCAGATGAAATTCTGAACGACCCAGAGGAAGCAGCTATGATGGCACAAATTATAGGAATGCAAAATGTTGGACAAAATACAGGCGAGGAAGCTCAACCCGGTGGTCAACAACCCGGAGGTATGGGAGGTACTGGTGGAGTACCTGAAGGAACGCAAGAACTTGGAGTTACAGGCACTGGCAACGGCAACATCGGAACAGGAAATGTTCCGGTTGCAGGGGAGGATAACTTCACTGGCACTCTTAGAGACGTTGCCGGAGAGGGTTAAAGAAACTTTAAATAGAAAACAAGAGGGATAAAACTATGTTAAAAAAAGAAAGACAACAATATGCCATGGCAGGTTTAGTAAAACTGTTAAAAACAGTACCAAAAGCTGTTTCTAAAGATTTGCCAAAAGGAGCAGGAGATGATTTATCGTCTAATGATGCTAAACAAATGTTACGTTTTTTAAAAGAAAATGATGATAAGTTTAAAAATTTAAGCATGTTTGCTAAACTTGGACCAGATGGTATAGACATAAATAAACTAGATTTAAGTCCTAAAGAAATGAGAGAAGCTGTTGCAATAAGAGAATTACTTGAAATTTCTAAAACTGACAAAGGTGGAAAAGCTAAATATTTATCAGAGCTTTTTGATGATGAAGCTTTTGAAACATTTGGTGAAATGTTTTTAGATGATTTAGGTGATGATACTAGATTACTAAAAGCAGAAGGTGGTTCTTTATTAGCTGATGATTTAGAAGATATGCAAGATGTTGAAATGGAAATGGAGTCTGATGAAGAAATGGAAGATAACTTTACTGACTTTGTAATAAAAGAAGCATTATCAGAAGAAGAACAAGAAACACTACAAGAAGAATTAAATAATAATGAAGAGTTAAATTCACTTTTTGAAAAAGTAATGGATGTAGCTCAAGAATTTTCAGGCTCTGGACCTGTTGAAGGTCCGGGCACGGAAGTCTCCGATTCGATACCTGCAAGGTTATCGGATGGAGAATTTGTCTTTACTGCAAAAGCTGTAGAAGAAATCGGAGCAGACAATTTAATGTCTATGATGAAAGAAGCTGAAGCTGCTGCAGATGAAAGACAACCAGCTAAAGACGGTGGTATGATGAAAGATGAAATGTCTCGTTTGTTTGAAAAATCAGACGTTGATGAAGAGATTAAAAAATCTATGCTTTCTGGCAGACCACACGTTAGAAGCTAAATAGCGATAAAGCCACCTTGAGAAATCAAGCCTTTATCTTTTAATAAACACCGAAAGGCTACCTTTACAAACAAGCCCTCTAGTCGACATAGAGCTACCTTGTAGATGAAGCCCTGAGTAGGAGGATAGAAAATGACTGAAGAAGTCTTAAATGAGGAACAGCCAAATCCTTATAATTTAAAAAAATCTTGGCACACTGGTGAAGATAAACCTTTTGAATCAGCAGACCAGCTTTATTTTGAAGAGCCATCTGAAAAAAATAAATTATTTAAATCAGGTGACGTTAATGAAGCAGAGCAGGTTGGTAATGTTGAAGTAGATAATTTGGAAACTAAGGATAGTCCTTATAAAAAACCAGACTACAAAAAGCGTTACGATGACTTAAAAAGACATCACGATAAAACGGTTAATTCTTTAAGAGCTAAAAATCAAGAGTTATTAGAAGAAGCTTCAGCTAATAAGACAGAATATACTGCTCCTAAAACTGAAGAAGAACTTGAAGATTTTAAAAACTCTTATCCAGAAGTGTATGAAGTTGTAGAAACTGTAGCTCACATGCAAAGTGAATCTAAGGCAAAACTTTTAGAAGAACGTCTTAGTAAGCTTCAACAAAGAGAAACAGAAATTGTACAACAAGAAGCTATAAAAAGGTTACAAGAGAAACATCCTGATTTTCAAGAAATTAAAAACAGTGAAAGTTTCCATGACTGGGCTAATGAGCAACCTCAATCAATAAGAGATTGGATTTATAACAATCCTGATGATGCTGATTTAGCTACTAGAGCTTTAGATTTATTTAAAAATGATATGGGTATAGGAGTTCCTGAAAAGAAAAAGTCATCTTCTAAAAAGACTAAATCTGCTGCTGATATGGTATCAACTAAAACAACAAGTGTTGAACCTAAAAGCGAAAAGATATGGTCTGAAAAGGAGATTGCTGCAATGAGTATGGCTGAGTTTGATAAACACGAAGTTGAAATTAGCGAAGCTATGCAACAAGGCAGAATCATAAAATAAACTATAAATACACAGGAGTATTATCATGGCTCAATATTTTGAACCGTCAACTGATACTGATGCAAACTTTGCAAACTCCGTTAGTGGACAAACTAATAGTTTTTTCCTACCTTCGATTTATTCTAAAAAGGTTTTAAACTTTTTCAGAAAAGCATCGGTAGTTGAAGCTATTACTAACACCGACTATGCCGGTGAAATATCTGCTTACGGAGACTCTGTAAAGATTATCAAAGAACCTGTAATCTCTGTATCGGATTACACTAGGGGTTCTGATACTACTGCTACTAAATTAACTGACCAAGAGTTAACTTTAGTTGTAGATAGTGCAAAGGCTTTCAAATTCATCGTAGATGATATTGAAACTAATATGTCACACGTTAACTTCAAAGAAGTAGCAACTTCTTCTGCAGCTTACGCATTAAGAGATTCTTATGATGCTGCAGTAATCGCTGCTATGTTCTCTGGAGTGTCTACATCTTCACCTGACCACGTTTTAGGTGCTGATGCTGCTGCTGCTACTCAAACTATGGGTCAGCATCAAGGTGGCTCTAACTCTATCGACCTTACAGGTTCTGATGGTACTGGAGCTGACCCTCTTGACGTAATGGCATTTATGGCTAAATTGTTAGATGAGCAAAGTGTTCCTGAAGAAGGAAGATGGTTCGTTGCACCACCTTCGTTCTACAATGAACTTTCTCAATCTGGCTCTAAGTTAATGTCTGTAGACTTTAACGCAGGTCAAGGCTCTATAAGAAATGGTCTTGTATCTAGTGGTAAACTAAGAGGATTTGACATGTACAAATCTAATAATGTTGCTGCTGCTAGTACAGCTTCCGGCAAAATTCTTGCTGGTCACATTTCTTCTACTGCAACTGCTCAAACTATCATCTCAACTGAGGTTCTTAGAGACCCTAGTTCTTTTGGTGATATTGTTAGAGGATTGCACGTATACGGAGCAAAGGTCCTTAGACCAGAAGCTTTAGTATCTGCTTTCTACACAGTAGACTAAATATAATTGGGGGAGTCTTCGGACTCCTCCTTTTAATATATAAAAGAGGTAAATATGTACGGAATGGACAAAAAGAAAAAAAAGAAAATGATGGGTGGTGGTTACATGGCTAGAAAAGAAATGATGTACGGTGGCTCATCTAAAAGAATGAAAAAAGCTCATGGTGGTGGAATTCATTACTATGACTCAATAGAAGATAAAGAAAGAAAGTGTAATGCTATGGTAGGTATGAACACTATGAAAAGCTCTACAGATAAATAATGCAAGTAGAAGCACCAAAAGGTTATCACTGGATGAAGTCTGGAAAAAGCTACAAGCTTATGAAAGACCCTAAAGGTGGTTACAAACCTCATAAAGGAGCTAGTAAAAAAGCTAGTTTTCAAATACAAAAAATTCATAAAAAATAATGGCAACTACATATTTAGATTTAACCAATGAAATACTTAGGGAACTAAATGAAGTTCCTTTAACATCTAGCAGTTTTGCAAGTGCTGTAGGCTTTCAACAGTTTGTTAAAGATTCTATAAATAAAGCTATCTTTGACGTAGCCAATGAAGAGCCACAGCTACCTTTTTTTTCCGCAGGATTAAGTGGAGCAACAGACCCGTTTTACGGTAATACAACTATTGCGACAGTAGCTGGACAAAGATGGTACACTTTAAAAGATGGTAGTTCTAGTATAACTACAGACTTTGCATCTATTGATTGGGATGATTTTTACATTACAACAATTAGTGTGTCAGGTGAATCAGCTCCATTTGTTTCAGAAGGATTAAAACATATTAATCTTGAAGAGTGGCGAAGATTTTTAAGAGATGCTGAAAATGCAGACGATGCTAACACTCAAGCTTATGGTGAGCCTAAATATGTATTTAAATCTCCAGACAGTAGAAAGTTTGGATTAAGTCCAATACCGGACAAAGTTTATAATATACACTTTTATGCTTTTAATAGACCAACAGCATTAAGTGCACACGGAGATGAAATAGTTTTTCCAGAACAATACAGTAATGTAATTACAGCAAGAGTTAGATACTATGTGTGGCAATTTAAAGAAAGCCCACAACAAGCTGCCTTTGCATTAGAAGATTATAAAAAAGCATTAAAACACATGAAGTCTAATTTAATTAATCCTACCCCAAGAACTATGGTAGATGACAGACTTTATTACTAAACATTAGAGGAATAATATGGCACTAACAAAAGCATCACTAATAGATTTAAATGGACAAGAACTTATTCTTGATGCCGATGCAGATACATCAATAACTGCAGATACTGATGACCAAATAGATTTTAAAATTGGTGGTACAGATGTTGCTACTTTAACTGCTGGAACTTTAAAAGTAGTCAATACAGGTAATACCGACACTTTAATTTTAGAATCTACTGATGCTGATGCAAATACAGGTCCAGTAATGGTTCTTCATAGAAATTCAGCTTCACCAGCAGAAGGAGATTTGGCTGGAGAAATAAGATTTGATTCAGAAGATACAGCAGGTAATCAAACAACCATTGCAAAAATACAAAGCATATTAGGGCATCCCAATCATGGTGAGTCTTATGCTGAAGATGGTAGATTAACTTTTAGTATTATAAAAAATGCAACTTTAACTGAAGTTATGAGACTATCTGAAGATGCAAGAGTTGGGATTGGTACTAATGACCCTGCACAAAATTTACATATTCATTGTGATAGTGGTGATGAAGGTATTCTTTTAAAAAGCACAGGTAATACAAACAATGCTCTTACTATAGATGCTAATAGAAGTAGTGCAGGTGGAGCATTAGGTGAAATTCGTGGTTTATGGAATGGTACAGAAGTTGCTCGAATAGTATTTAGAGGTGGTGACGATACTACTAATAAAGATGATGGTTTTATGACATTTGCTACATCAACTGCTGATAATATTTCAGAAAGAATGAGACTTGATTCTTCTGGTAGATTGTTAATTGGTCTTACTGCTTCATCGGGAAGTTCTTCTGCTGTACTACAAGCAAGAGGCACAGCCGCTGCAGCTTGTGTATTTGATAGAACAAATAATGGTGTTGTTGTTGGATTTAAACAAAATGGTGGTAGTGATGTCGGTAGTATTTCAATCACTTCTTCTTCAACAGCTTTTGTTTCAGGGTCGTCAGATTTATCATTAAAAGAAAATATAGTAGATTGGAACGAAAATGTTTTAGATAAATTTAAAGACATAAAACCAGTTACTTTTAATTTTATATCTGATGAATCTAAAGAAACTAAAAAAGGTTACATAGCTCAAAATGAAGTGGACAAGTTTCCAGAAGCATACCCAAAAAATCCTAATGACGAAAAGTATTCTTTTAATCCAAGTGGTATGGTTACTTATTTAATGAAAGCTATCCAAGAACTATCAGCAAAAGTAGAGGAACTAGAAAGTAAAATAAATGAGTAGAAGTCAACCTTACACAGTAGCATGTGCCGGAGGTCTAGTAACTTCATCAAATGCTATTGACTTACTTAAAACTCCCGGTGTAGCAACTGAGTTAAAAAACTTTGAAGTTTCTACTAAGGGTGGTTACAGACGTATTAATGGCTTTACAAAGTTTGGTGGTGGTAGTGCAGTTCAACCTACAGGTGGTTCAACAAATATTTTAGGTGCAATACCTTATGCTGATGGTGTAGTTGTTTGTGCAGGTACAAGTATTTATTTTAGTCAAACTGGTACAAGTTGGTTAGAAATAAATAGAGCTAGTGTTGCTAGTAGTGGCGATAATCATACAGCTTTTACAGGTCGTAGTGTTGCTGCTAGAACTGGACAAGGACAATGCCAGTTTGCTTTATTTGAAAGTGCAACATCAGACTATGGTAAATTAATTATTTCTGATGGAGCTAACGAACCTTTCTTTTTTGAAATGACAGGTACTGGCGATAACATAAACACTAGAACTTTTTTTGCAGGTGAAATAACAGTAACAAGTACAAAGTCAGTTAAATATGTAACCGTACATGATAAACATTTAATAGCTGCTGGAGTTGAAGATAATTTAAATACTATATATTATAGTGGTACTTTAGACCCAACAGATTTTACTAGCACTGGTTCAGGTAATATAGTTATTGAAGACCAAATAAAAGGTATTAAAAGTTTCCGTAACGAATTATTTATATTTTGTGAAAACTCAATATTTAAATTACAGAATATAAATAATTCTAGTACGATAGCTGTAGTTCCAGTAACTAAAAACGTAGGTTGTTTAAGTGGTTATAGTATTCAAGAAATTGCTGGTGATTTAATATTTTTAGCACCAGATGGATTAAGAACAGTAGCTGGTACAGCAAGGATTGGAGATGTGGAGTTAGGTACTGTTACAAGTTCAATACAAAATATTTTAAGTGATTTAGCAGAAAGTATAAATCTTTATACAATAAATAGTGTAGTATTAAGAGAAAAATCACAGTATCGTTTATTTTATACAAATACTTCTGCTGCTGATAGCACTCAAAGAGGTATTATTGGCACATTAAGACCTAATGGTTTTCAATGGTCTGAAACTAGAGGACTCGAAGTTACAGCTATTGGTTCTGGTTTTGATGATGATGGTGTAGAAAAATATTATCACGGTGATACTAATGGTAATGTTTATCAACACGATACTGGTGATGATTTTAACGGTACTGCTATTTTAGCAAGGTACACGACACCTAATTATGATTATGGTGATTTAGGAACTTTAAAAACTTTACACTATCTGCGAGTTTCTATGGCAACAGAAGGTATTGTAGAACCTGATGTACAAGTTAAATTTGATTACAATAGTTCTGATGTACCACAACCAACAAGTTTATTTGATTTAGGAGTTATAAATCCACCTTCATTATTTGGTGATGCAGTATTTAATACAAATAAATTTGCCGGACAAAATAATCCAATGATAAGAGTACCGTTACAAGGTAGTGGTACAAGTAATAATTTTACAGTAACAAGTAATGATACAAAACCAAGCTACACAGTTAACGGACTTTATGTAGACTTTATACCTTCGGGTAGGAGATAATTATGGCACAAACATATACAAGACAGAGCTCATTTTCAGATGGAGATACTATAACTGCAGCTTTGTTTAATGATGAATATAATCAGTTAGTAAATGCTTTCACTTACTCTTCAAGTAGTGCAAGTTCTACTGGACACCGACACGATGGTACTGCAGGTCAAGGTGGTAATATTCATACTATTGGTGATTTAGATTTTTTAAATAAAATAGTTGTAGATAGCACAAATAATAGATGGGGATTTTATGTAGAAGTTTCTTCTTCTGCAGTAGAACAAATAAGATTACAAGATGGTGCTTTACTTCCAGTCACTGATAGTGATGTTGATTTAGGAACAAGTTCATTATATTTTAAAGATGCTTATATAGACTCAATTACAACTACTGGTAATGTTGCAGTAGGAGGTAATTTAACAGTTACAGGTACTACAACTTTTAACGGTGGTACAATTACTATGGGTGATGCTGCTACTGATAATGTAGTCTTTGGAGCTGATGTAGACTCAAGTATTATTCCTGATGATGATGACACTTATGATTTAGGTAGCTCTTCACAACAATGGAGAAACATATTTATTGATGGTACTGCTGAGATTGATACTCTTGCTCTTGATGGCACTACAGTAACTTCAACTGCTGCTGAACTTAATATTCTTGATGGAGTAACAAGTACTGCTGCAGAACTTAATATCTTAGACGGTGTTACTAGCACTGCTGCAGAACTAAATATCCTTGATGGTGTTACAGCTACTGCTACTGAATTAAATCTTTTAGATGGAGTTACTTCAACTACAGACGAATTAAATATTCTTGATGGTGTTACATCTACAACAGCCGAACTAAATATTCTTGACGGTGTGACTGCTACTACAGCAGAATTAAATATACTTGATGGAGTAACTTCTACAACTGCAGAACTTAATATTCTTGATGGAGTTACAGCAACTGCTACAGAACTAAATGCTCTTGATGGTATTACTTCAACAGTTGCAGAGTTAAATATTTTAGATGGTGTAACAGCAAGTGCTGCAGACATTAATCTTATAGATGGAATTACTAACGGAACAGTAATAGCAAGTAAAGCTATTATAACAGATGCAAACAAAGATATAACTGGTGGTAGAAATATTACTATTAGTGGTGAGCTTGATGCAGCTACATTAGATATTAGTGGCGATGCAGATATAGATGGAACATTAGAAGCCGATGCAATTACTATTGGTGGAGTTACATTGGCAGAAACTATTTCTGATACTGTAGGAGCTATGGTAACAAGTAATACTGAAACTGGTATTACTGTTACTTATGATGACAGTGACAATACTTTAGACTTTGTAATTGGCACACTTAACCAAGACACTACAGGTACAGCAGCACTAGCTACAACGGTAACTGTTTCTGCTAATAATAGCACAGATGAAACAATTTTCCCTGTATTTGTCGATGGTGCTACAGGAACTCAAGGATTAGAAACTGATACAGGATTTACTTATAATCCGAGTTCAGGAAATTTAACTATTGGAGGTTCTTTAACTGCTGCTAGTTTAGATATTTCTGGAGATGTTGATGTTGATGGTACACTTGAAGCAGATGCTATAACAGTTAATGGTACAACTTTAGCTGAAACTATTTCAGACACAGTTGGAGCAATGGTAACAAGCAACACTGAAACAGGTGTTACTGTTACTTACGATGACTCTGATAACACTTTAGATTTTGTAATCGGTACACTTAATCAAGATACTACAGGAAACGCTGCAACTGCTACAGCTTTAGAAACTGCTAGAACTATTCATGGTGTATCTTTTGATGGTACTGCAAACATAGACTTAACAGAAGTAGTTCAAGATACAGTAGGAGCTATGTTTAGTTCTAATACTGAATCAGGTATTACAGTTGATTATCAAGATGCAGACGGCACTATAGACTTAACAGTAGGAACTCTTAACCAAAACACAACAGGTTCTGCAGCTACTTTAACAACTGCTAGAACTATTGGTGGTGTAAGTTTTGATGGTAGTGCTAATATTACTCCAACAACTTTTGCAGCAGCTACCTTTTCTGGAGATGTTAATGTAGATAGTGGTGTTTTATTTGTAGATGTAAGTGAAAATAAAATAGGTGTTAATCAAACTTCACCAGATGTATCATTAGACTTAGGTGCTAATACAGACGCTATTCATGTACCAGTAGGTACTACAGCTCAAAGACCCGGAAGCCCTGCTGCAGGTTACTTTAGATATAATTCAACTACTGGTGGCTTTGAAGGTTATACAGATGAATGGGGTGCTATAGCTGGTGGTGGAGGAGGAACTGCTCCTGTAATAGATACGATGACAGGAGATGGTTCTGATACTACATTATCTTTAAGTGCAGCTCCAACAAATGAAAATGCTACTTTTGTAACTTTAGATGGTGTATTACAACATAAAGATACTTATTCAGTTTCAGGTTCAACTTTAACATTTTCAACAGCACCTCCAAGTGGTGTAAAAGTAGAATGTATTACTTTGACTACTACAAGTATTAGTACAGCTACTACTGTACAAGATGCTGATGCTGATACTAAAATTCAAGTAGAAGAAAGTTCTGACGAAGATACTATTAGAATGGATATTGCTGGTACGGAGGTACTAACATTAACTAATAGTGCCATGACCTTAAAAGGTACTACACCAAAAATTACTATTGGAGATGGTGGTGCAGAAGATACAGCATTAATATTTGATGGTAATGCACAAGATTTTTATATTGGGTTAGATGATAGT
>LULH01000024.1_pt1 | contig 49120 bp, 65 predicted proteins | sample 728201 | NCBI WGS metagenome assembly LULH01 (sample SAMN03860294, study PRJNA289734) | marine metagenome | biome: seawater column; feature: ocean; material: water; isolation source: Red Sea water column Station 169 - depth 100m | place: Saudi Arabia: Red Sea | collected 2011-10-15 | depth 100 m
CTAAAAGTATAAGTCTCTGGCTCTGCTTCATAACTGCCAGGTAATTTTTCTCCCCAAAGTATTTGTATTTGGAACATTGTTTCACCTGTTAATGGATTAATCATAATCAAACCTCTCCTGATAGTTTATTGTTTCTCCACATGAATCAGGTATCTCCTGATCCCCTTCTGATATGGCACAAGGCTCACAGATACCCTCAAACTTATCTGAATAACGTAAACGTGACTTACACATCTCACAATATTTCCAATAATTACGAATGGCTTCACTCCAATGCAAAGGTTTATCAAGAGCGTTGACCTCTTTAAGCATTATGTAAGGGTGACTTTCATACTCCCAAGGTGCTGCGCCATACACTTCACTGACCCACTTTCTTTTGTGATTAATGTAGTAATCCTTCTCACTATCTGAGCCTATATATTCCCAGCCTAGTTCTTCAGAGTAATTATCCATGTGCAGATTATTTGGAAAGTGCTTTTCTTGTTTCATTTAAATAGTCTCCTTGCACAAGGATAAGCTGAGTTGACTCCTGCTATTGTTGCTAAAGGGCCAAGCAAAACATAATCTAATCTATGTTTATCAGAAGGGTTGGGGTAGCCTTTCATAACTGTAAAAGAAACTACATCATCCCTATACCTGATTATCTGCTCCGCTTCTTTCAAAACTTCTTTCTTGTGGTTCTCCTTATAAACAAAAAAGGTAGCTCCCTCTGGAACTAAACTGTACTCATAAAAAACTTGGACAGTGCTTTCTAACCAAGCTGAAACAACATGATTAAAAATTACATTCATTTAGATAGGCTCCTCTTTTAATGTTGATGGTAACTGATATTAGATACTGCTTTATCCCAACAGGCTCGACACTCAAGACACTTGTTCTCTTGCTGTGGTGCAGGACAAGTATGTGAGTTCACAGGTATAGTCTTGTCGTGAACTGTAGAGGTGTTAGCAAATCTTTTGGGTGGAGGGCCATCTACCATAGCAGCAGACACTCGCACAACTAGGTTGTCGGGTAGCTCTCCAGTATAGCTTGCTACAATCTGTGCTTCTCTGGTAGGTAGCCAGTGCATTGTATTAGGTGTAGCTTCAGCAACCTCTACAATCTTCTGAAAGTGCTCACTGCTTTGGATGTCTCCACTATCATGCCACCTGAAGTACTTGGCCTTGTTTATTGATCTTGCCATGTTAGTAGCCCAATCAGGTGAGGTTATGGTAGCTAACCTCCTGGCCTGTGCTGCTTTGACCATAGGCATCACATACATACCTCTGTCATAGGCATAGCACTTCTCACAGGTAGAGCCTTTTACTTTGCGTAGTTTGCCTCCTACTTTACAAGCCTGTGCTGGTAGACCATAGGACTTACAGTTCATTTTAGATGCATTGGATAGTCCACCGACTAACTCTCTAGCTTCAGATACTTTCATTTAGATACTCCCTCTAGCTATTTTTTCTAATGTAGCACTAACATCAACACCACCATGTGCATCAATTAACCTAGCTAGTTTTCCTATATTCACAAAGGAAGCTACAGGGTAATCAATTGATTCATCTTTCTCCCCATATACATCTTCATTCCAAGTAGTAGGAGCTACTTCTACTGAAGTGTAAGGGCCGACGCTTTCTCTAGGGGATGAACACCAAGCTTTCCCTGCTTGGATTGAAAGTACTTCACCGCTTTCTAGTATTAACCTTGGCTTAACCGTTGGTGCGCTTGCTATTCCAGCTTTCCTAGGCATAGATAGCCATAGTTGTAAAAAATCTACAGTCTTCATTTAGATAGTCTCCTCCGTTGGATATCTAACACTTAAGGTAACTACATTACCTGCAGTATCTCTGACCTTGAAAACTTTGTGTTTTTTTCCATTGACCCAATCTTCAGTCTTTCGGTCTACTCGAAGCTTATCTAACTCAATAGATACATTTAGCCAGATTGTGTCATCCTCCCAGACTTGAGCAGCATAATGTAGCTCCCCTTCTCTAGATGTTTCTTCAGTTCTTCTTAGTATTTTCATTTAGATAGTCTCCTTTACTATGAGTATTTCCTTATGATCTCGTTGTCGCTGTTTTCCAGTAGCTCATGCAACTGTCCTAACAGTTCTTTTTTACTCCTGCCACTAGTAGTGTCGGTGTTATGAGACCCAACAAGTCTGAGATCAAGGGGGTTTTCTGTGGGCTCAAACATCCACCTTTGACCGCCACCATGCCATCCTGAATACCTGTCAACATAGGCTGCACCAATCTCAATAGGATTTCTTGAGGGATGTGTAAGAAAAACCTTGCGTTTTCGCATGTTTGGTGAGGCTCCTTTTATTTTAATTTTCCATTGCATGATTTGCCTCCTTTTAGGCTAGTTAGAACAAAATAGAATAACCCCATAGTCTGTAAAGATTATGGAGATATATAAAAGAAAGAAGTGAGCAGTTTTGTTTTAACTTTTAGGTCTGCAGCCCATGTGTTAGGAATCGTGCTCAGGATACTCTAGGTGTGATCTACTCTTTTCTAATTAAAGTAATCTGTATTGAATTATCCCATTCGGTGTGGCGTGGGTCTGACTCATCTATCATTCGATAAGATAGGTCTACAAATTTCCATTCACTTATGCCCCATGACTTAGCCCAAGTCATCCAGTGATATTGTCAGTCAGGGGCTAATGGTGCGCCCTCATCATGCTCTGGAATGTGATCATTTCCACACGAATCAATTGTGCATTTGTGCGGAACCAATGACCCTATAATTAAATCTTTAATCATTAGATCCTACCTCCATTTAATATGGATCTTACTCAGGATACCCAGGTTAGATAGTTAACGGACGTTGGCTTTCTGCCATTGCCTTACTTCTTGTAAAAACTGTACTTTGTTTTCCATGTCATCCCACCAAGACAAATCTTGGTTGTACTTACGCATAACCTTGAGAGCCTCAATAGGATGTTTTTTGCTTTCAGAAACAAGAAATGAAAATAAATCTAGACCATCTACTTTTATTTCCATACTTAACTTCTCCTTTTAATATGGATCTAGAAAGTGAACAAGCCTTTCCCTTTGCAGAGTGAGGCGTATTCTTTTGTGACAAGGCTGGTCTGCAATGTAAGTCTGCACCCTTTGAGAGAACAGAAGTTTACTTGCGTACCAGTACACTCTTAGCCTTAGCCAACTTTTAAATAGTTTTAGCCTTAACCTTAGTGTTAGAAAGGTAAAGACAATCCTTAGCTTTACATTCATAGTTGCCCCCACGTTGGATATTGACTAGCTCCACAGTGAATACACTTATCAACAAGTACAGTGCGTACAGCTTTGCTAGCATAAAGCCCTTCCCCCTTTTCCCAACGGTTTGAATCAGTAGTTCTGCCATTGGTAGCAAGGTTTACGAGTGCTTTGCCTTCTTTAAAAACATGCTCACATTTCATAAGCCTTAGATTCCTTGAGCAGCCAGCCACTTAGCTCTAGCTTCTGCCCTTTCAGCTTGTCGCTGCTGCCTTAACCTACGGACTACTGCCTTTCTTCTGGCTTTAGCTTTTAGTTGTCGCTTAGTCATAACGGATCTCTCCCTTTGATAACGTGAATTTTAGATAGACCTATCCCATACCTGGCGAGGTTTAGTTTTGCCTCTCCCTTTGATAGGTAAGGTTTTAGATTTATCCCTTTTTTTAGATAGAACTATCCCAAGGATAAAACTTTAGGTATATCAGTGATTTAAGCATCATTTATCAATGCTTATAGAATGGTAATAGGCAAAGGTTAAAAGGTTAAAAGGTTAAGATGTAGTGGGTTGAAATTCAGACACTAAAGCATTGAGTTTCTTTAAAAACTTCTCTGATTGTGTCTGGTTTACAACCTTTTTCTTCTCGTTTTCTTTAGCTTTTGTGTACTTGGATTCTAGTGCAGCGGCTATTTGAACGATATCAAAAGTACTTACAGCATTTGAAACCTTGCTGAAGTTGTACCATGTAACGGAATCATCAGGCTTGTTAAAAATAGGTGATTCTTTTTTGCTCTTTTTGGTTACCTTGTACTCGAAGTTGTTATCTACCTTGATAGAGATATTACTAAACTCTCTGATGAAGTTAATGATTAACTTGATATCAGAAGCGCGTAGTCGTTGCCCATCGGTAGCCATTGCCAGCAGTTTAGAAACGTAAACAGTATTACCAGTTTCGCAGTAATGCTCCAATGCAAAATTAATAACGTCCTGTATCTTATCGCTTAACTTGCCATAGGCACTAAGGATCGATGTAACTGTACGAGTAAAGTTTTTAGGTGTGATCATAATAAACTCCAAAATTAAAAAGAGAGCCTATTACCATTTTAAAAGCATTGTTAAATTTGAATATTTGAGAGACTCCGAAATAGCAATCAAACCTAAACAATAGGAAAAGACTGCATAATCTTATGTCTCTCAAAAATTTAACAATATTTTTTCATTAGCTAGCTTACTAGTCGCTAGTCATGCACCTATTAATTAGGCTAATGCTTATTTCAGCATTCAATTATACACGCCATTCCACCCCTTTGCGTTCTCTAATACATTCGGTTAATGCTTATCACATCTGTTAGGGGCATTGCTGCTATAGGGAGAGAGCCGTCGTGGATTCATCCCGCAATCAAAAATGATCAATGCCGCCCAGAACCGGTGGCGATTAACTTTTTCGCTGGTATCTTTAGAGTGATTAGGGAGTGCAATCAAACTCACATCACTTGTTGCTTGCGATTGATTTTACACACTCAATTTTTCCTTATAATTCAACTACTTAACTGCTAAGCACACTAAAAACTCTAATAAAATCAAAGTGTTAGGAATAATGGAGATACAATAGGTGAATCATTGAGATATATTGGAATGTAATGAAGAAAAAATGGAGACTATTGCGAATGGTGCTGTATATATTGAAAGGATAGTTAAGTTATTGTTTTTGCTGGGAATGTTTGTGAATAGGGAGAGAGTGTAAGGCAGTATTTAACAAGCATTAGCAATTACTTATCACTTGTAAATATTATTAATTTTCCTAATGTAGGCTATGTATCACATTTGCTAATGATTGCATAAGGTTAGCTAATACCCACCCAGTTAGCACTCACTCACCTACCCAGTAAGTACTCACTAACCTGGCACTATATCGCGCACACACACACACGCGAAAAGGGTGGGCAGGTGACCATGCCGGTACCCCCTATATATATACGCCTTCTCAAACATTTTGACTGATTTCAAGTTGTCAAGGTTACAAAACAATTTACTGCCTATTACCACCACTCCCCCTAAAGAGAAATATAGGTAAGTACTTACTAACTAAATTTAAAAAGGTAAGAATAAAAAGAAGGAAAACAAGAAGATTTAAAGCCGCTCTCTTTTAAAAACTTTAAAATATTAAACCTATTTAAGTATATATTTTTTGTTTTTATCTTTTAGATATTTAAAATATTTTAACTTATGCCTACTATCTAAACAGACAAGATATAATCTTTCAAGCTTTAATTTTCATAGACTCTGTGTTACAAAGCTTTTTGTCTTTCTCTTTTGTCTTTTGTCTTATGGCTGATCTGCCTCAATACGTTCCGAATCGTAAGAAACAACGTGAATACACAGACAAGCAACAGAAGTTTCTTGATAACCTGATGATAGCAGGAGGTGATCCTAAAAGGGCTGCTGAGTTAGCGGGATATTCTGAAGGTACTTATCCACAGGTGGTAAGATCTTTGAAAGAAGAGATTATAGAGTTAGCAGGGAACATCCTGGCACAAGCTGCTCCTAAAGCTGCTCTGAAGCTCGTAGAGGTCATGGAAGCTGATGCCCCTATCCCGCAGTCCAATGTTAAAGTTCAGGCCGCACAGACGATTCTGGATAGAATAGGGCTAGGTAAAATGGATAGGGTCGATGTTAATCATAATATCAATGATGATTCGGGTGCTTTGTTTATCTTACCTGCTAAAAAACCGACAACGATAGAGGCCGACTATAATGAGGTTTCCAAGGACTAAACCTAGAGGCAAAGGGGTTATACCCTTTGGATATGTTTACAATGAAGAAACCAAGCTACTGGACGCTATTCCAGGTCATTTGGAAGCTCTTGAAGAAGCGTTGGAAGGATTCGAGAAAGAAGAAATCACTTCGCTTAGGCAAGCAATAGATTATATAAAGTCTAAAGTTCCTGACGCTAAAATCTCACATCAGACGTTTTCTAACTACCTTCAGAAAGAAGGTAAGCAACGACGACAATATAATTACCACTCGACTGTCAAGAAAGCCCGTGAGTCTCGACGTAGGATTACTAAAGCTAAAAAAGAGATTAGTACCCTTGAAACAAAGCTAAATAACAAAAAAACAAAGTTAAAACAAAAACAAAAGGTTTTTACTAAGCTCAGTGAAGATCCTAACAAGGTTACAACTACAGGCAAGATTGTTGACGTTGAGTCAATTACAGAAGTATTTAAGGATGATATTGAACAGGCTGTAGTCTTTGCACCTAATGAAGGGCCACAGACTGAGTTCCTTGCAGCCTCTGAAACAGACGTATTGTACGGAGGTGCAGCAGGAGGAGGTAAATCCTATGCTATGTTGGTTGATCCCCTGCGATACGCACACAGAGCAGCCCACAGAGGCTTGATTATCAGGCGTTCTATGCCTGAACTCAGAGAATTAATAGATAAATCAAGAGAACTCTACCCTAAAGCCTTTCCAGGCTGTAAATATAGGGAAGTAGAGAAAATGTGGAACTTTCCCTCTGGAGCTAAGATTGAGTTTGGATTCCTTGAAAGGGATGCAGATGTTTACAGATATCAGGGTCAAGCCTACAGTTGGATAGGGTTTGATGAAATTACACACCTTCCTACTGAATTTAGTTGGAATTACCTTGCTTCACGGCTTAGAACCACTGATTCAGAAATTATCCCATATATGCGTTGTACTGCTAACCCTGGCGGTGTAGGCGCACATTGGGTTAAAAAGCGATATATAGATCCTGCAGACTATAATGAGTCTTTTGAAGGTTCAGATGGCTTAACCCGTAAGTTTATTCCTGCAAAGTTAGATGATAACCCTTATCTAGCTAAAGATGGTCGTTATGAGAAAATGCTGATGGCATTGCCTCCTACGCAACGAAAACAACTACTAGAAGGGAATTGGGATGTCAATGAGGGGGCTGCATTTACTGAATTTAATCTTGAAGACCATGTAATCCCTCCGTTTGAAATACCTATTAACTGGGAACGAGTAAAAGGTATTGACTACGGCTATGCCAGTGAGTCTGCCTGTGTCTGGGCTACTATTGATCCTAGTGACGGAACACTTATTGTTTACAGAGAACTTTATCAAAAAGGATTGACAGGACAGGATTTAGGCTACGCTATTACTGAAATGGAACTACAAGACCCTTTTTCAGTAGCAGGTGTTCTTGATACTGCTGCTTGGAACAGAACAGGTACAACTGGCCCTACAGTTGGTGAAACCCTTGTCAGGCAAGGCCATAAGCTACGCAGAGCAGATAAAAACAGAATCCAAGGAAAGATTCAAATACATGAATATCTTAGGGTTCAGCATACTGGCAGACCTAAAATACAAATATTTAACACCTGTCCTAATTTAATTAGAGAAATACAAAGCATACCCTTGGATAGCTCTAATCCTGAAGATGTTGACACAAGAGCACAGGATCACGCTTACGATGCTCTGAGGTACTTGATAATGTCTAGACCCAGAGTTAATGATCCTTTATCCCAAATGAGGCATTTAAGGCTAGAACAGGCTTATACGCCTTCTGACAATGTTTTTGGGTACTAGGTTGTAAATTTTAAAAAGTTGTCTAATATACAGCACTTAATATTAGCTAATAGGGGCTGATATTCCTTATATCTCAATGGAGAGGTCTAAATGGCAAACCCAGTTTATAGCATAAAAGATACAGGCCGTAACTCAGCAAGTACTGCTGATGTCAGAGACATGGCTTCTAATATTCTTACTTCAATGACTTCTGCAACTACAGGTACTATTGCAGTCACACACAGTCAGAATGTTGATGTATCTTTTACACAACCAGCCGACACAATTATTAGAAACCTAATTGCTATTCCCGCAGGTAACATTGTTACTGCAGGTAACTCAGGTGACGATGTAGATTTTGATCTAGGTACTTCTGCAGGTGGCGGTCAAATTATTGATGAAGAAGCTATCCTTGATGATGGTGGTTCTGCAGTAACGTGGACAGCTAATGCACCACTTTACATTATTCAAAACTCACATGGTCATGGAGCAAATGCTTTTGTTAGCACTAGCGTAACTGCTGGTGTAGTAGGTGGCCCTGCAACAAGTGAAGCAATCGTTATTGCAAGCACACTGTATACAGCTTCTGCACGAACACTACATGCTCGTTTAAAAGCTTTGAATACTAACCTTGCAACTGCTGCAACGACTGTAACTTATCTTGTAGAGTTTTTGCACTTAGGATCTACACCTGATCAGTAGACAATCTGATGGCTGACGAAACTAACTTAACAGCAAACGAACTTTACTTTGAACCAGTAGAGAACGAACAAGGACTTGAGCTTTCTTTAGAAGAAAACTTACAGCAAAACCTTGTTGCTCTTTTAACTGATCGCTATGTAAAAGCTGTTTCTGCTAGAGATCACGATGAGAGTAGGTGGTTAACTGCCTACCATAATTATCGTGGTCTTTATGGTAAAGACATTAGATTTAGAGAATCTGAAAAATCTAGAGTCTTTGTTAAAGTAACTAAAACAAAAGTTTTAGCTGCGTTTGGTCAGTTAGTAGATGTTATCTTTGGTGCTGATAAATTTCCTATTGGAATAGCAGCAACTAAAATGCCTGAAGGTGTAGCTCAACATGCTCACCTTGATAATGATACACCTATCCCTGGTATTGAAACTTCAATTCCTAATGAACCTGAATTACCTACTGAAGAAGAAAATCCTTTTGATGTAGGTTTTGAAGGTGATGGAAAAGTGTTAAAACCAGGAGCAACATTTGATAGTGGTAAGTTTGATGTTGTTCCTATTGATAAAGCTCTGGAAGAAGAGTTAATAGATGGCCCTTCCTTAGACCCAACAGCTTTTAGAGTTTCGCCAGCAGAAGAATCTTCAAGGCGCATGGAAAAACTCATCCATGATCAGATTGAAGAATCAAAAGGATCAAGTGAAATACGTAACGCTTTATTTGAATCTTCTTTGTTTGGAACAGGTATTGTTAAAGGGCCATTTAACTTTAATAAAACCTTAAACAAATGGGATCAAGATGAAGAAGGTAATCGCTCTTATAATCCTGTTAATGTCAGAGTCCCTCGCATAGAGTTTGTTTCTATTTGGGATTTCTTTCCTGATCCTAACGCAACCAACATAGATGAGTGTGAGTTTGTATTTCATCGACACAAGATGAATCGAACTAAACTGCGTTCATTAGTTAACATGCCTTTCTTTAATCGTGATGCTATTCGTGAAGCCTTAGCTATGGGGCCAAACTATGAAGAGCAAGATTATGAATCTACATTAAAAGATGATTCTAGGGCTGATACTTATGGTGCAGGTCAGTTTGAAGTCATTGAGTATTGGGGCGTAATGGATGCAGAGTATGCCCGACAAGTCGGTATGGAAATTGATGACTCTGTAGATGATTTAGATGAAGTCCAGATTAACGCTTGGATGTGTAATGGTAAATTACTAAGAGCAGTTGTTAATCCATTTACTCCTTATCGTATTCCTTATCATGCGTTTCCTTACGAAAGAAATCCTTATAGTTTCTTTGGTATTGGCATTGCTGAAAATATGGATGACTCTCAAAAGATTATGAATGGTCATGCAAGAATGGCTATTGATAATTTAGCGTTGTCAGGTTCTTTAGTGTTTGATGTAGATGAGACTGCTTTAGTAGGTGGTCAGAATATGGAAATCTACCCAGGCAAAATCTTTAGACGACAAGCAGGTGTTCCAGGTACAGCTATTAATGGTTTGAAGTTTCCTAACACATCGACTGAAAACATGATGATGTTTGATAAGTTTAGGCAGCTTGCAGATGAGCAAACAGGTATTCCTAGTTACTCACATGGTATGACAGGTGTACAAAGTATGACTCGTACAGCTTCTGGCATGTCCATGCTGTTAGGTGCTGCAAGTTTAAATATCAAAACTGTTATTAAGAACTTAGATGATTTTCTTTTAAAGCCTTTAGGTGAAGCTTACTTTCAATGGAATATGCAATTCCTTGATGACAAGTTAGATGTTAAAGGTGACTTAGAAGTTAAAGCGACAGGTACAAGTAGCCTGATGCAAAAAGAAGTAAGAAGTCAAAGACTCACTACTTTCTTACAAACAATTCAAAATCCTGCTGTTGCTCCTTTCATTAAGGTCAACAAACTTATTAGTGAGCTTGCTATAAGTCTTGAGCTAGATCCTGATGAGTTAATGAATGATCCTGATGAAGCAGCGATTATGGCAAGAATAATAGGAATGCAGAATGCTGGACAAGGAACTGGCGCGGAAGCTGGCCCCGCTGACCAACAACAAGGAGCTATGGGAACCCCTGAAGGATTACCTCCTGAAGCTCAAGGACTTGGAGTTACAGGTACTGGTGGCGGCAACATCGGAACAGGAAATATACCGCAGCCAGGGGAAGGTGAATTTGCTGGTACGCCTAGAGCAGTTGAAGGATAGCGTAGCTGAAGCCAAGGAGCGAAAAGAATAATGACAAGTTTATTAAAGCCAGCTATTAAATTAGCAGGAGAGGGTGCTGAAGCTGTACAAGAAACAGCTTCTAACATTGCAACATCTGTAAAAAATTTATTTACAAGTTTAGTTCCTGATAATCCTTCAATTTCTGAAGAAGCTTTAGCTATACATAACGCAGTAGAAGAAGGTGTTAGTCAAGGTCTTTCAAAAAGAAAAGTTTATGACGAAATAAGCCAAATGACAGGGCTTACAAAAACAGAAATAAATGCTAATGAAAAAATATTTTCTAGACTAAGCGGTGGTGGAGCTTCCGATAATATTATTGATGAAGTTCGTTTAGTTATTAGAGCTTTAACTACCAAACCTACTGGTTTACAAGAAGTAGCTCAAGAAGTAGCAGGAGGTAAAGGAACTAAGTCAACAAGAATAGCAAGAGAAAAAGCAGGAACAGCTTTTATTAGTGGGTCTTTATTAACGGGTGGAGCATTAACAGCTTGGAATAAGGTTAATGAAAAAGAACCTACTTCTAAACAAGCTTCAGCATTTGAAAAAGCTTTTAGTAAAGCACATAACGCTGGTGATGAAACTTTTACGTTTAAAGGTAAGACATATACAACTGAAGTAAAAAAGGGTAAAGCTACAGGTGGCTCTATGTTAGCAAGAGATAATTATCAAACTGGTGGTTCCACTAATGACTCATCTGAAAGTGATGCAGCTTTAGATGAACAAGTTGCAATGTATCAACAGCTAAGTAATGCTGCCAAAACTCCTGACGAACAAAAACAAGTTAATGATAGTTTTGGAGAAATGCTTCCAGCTATTTTAAAACGAATACAAGGTGGTGCAGGGGAAGAGTTATTTCCTAGAGGTGGATTAGGAGATGCTTTAACAGTTGAGTCACCTGATCCAAAAGAGTTAAGAATGGGTCAAGCTGTAGGTGGTTCTTTAATGATGCCTCCTGAAAGAAAAGGTTATAGTGCTGCAGGAAAAGTTATAGGAGTTGTTGGTAAGGCTTTAAAAGAAGCTGGTGAAAGTGGGGAAAGAGTTCTTAACTTTTTAAGCGAAAGCCAAGATGAAATTGAAGATTTTGTTGTTAATACCCTTAAAGATAAAAGGTCAATTATTGAAATTATTGAAGAAGAGGGTGTAAAGGGTGTTAATAAAATTGATGATGCTCTGTATAAAGATAAAATGAGAGCTGATTATGAAACTGCTCGTCAAGAAATAGCTGATACTGTTAGCGAAATGGAAGCAGATCCAAAACCTAATTTTACAGATAAAGAATTGGCAACAATTAATAAATATGTAAGAGAAGGAAAACAAGAAGGCTCTTTAATGGTTCCTCCTGAAATGGAACAAGATATGCCAGTAGATACCTATCCTAATATTCCACCAGAAGAAATGGATGAGGCTATGGCATCTCAACTACCTGATGCTGAAATGGAAGATAAATATTTAGATTTTGTTCTTGATGAATCACTCGATGATGAAGAACAAAGTTATTTAATGAATGCTTTGGAAGCAGATCCAAAACTAAGTCAGATTTTTGACAAGGTTGTAACAACTGCTTCTGAGTTTACTGGTGCTGGAGAAGTCGAAGGCCCAGGAACAGGTGTATCAGACTCAATACCTGCCAGATTGTCAGATGGAGAGTTTGTATTCACCAAAAAGGCCACTGATCAAATGGGCGCAGATAACCTTCAGATGATGATGGATGATGCTGAACGTGCGTTTGATGGTGGTTTAAAAAGAGAATCTGCTGAAACAGGAGGGTTATTGCTTTATAACCAAGAGGATGACAATCCTTTAGCTTATGAAAAGATAGCTCAAGATGAGATCAAGAAAAACATGCTTAGATCAAATCGTGCTCCTAGTTTAATGGCAGGTTAAATTTAATAAGGCTACCTTGTATAAGACAAGCCCCATATTCTTAAGACGTTTAGAATTGGCTACCTTGCAAGTAAACAAGCCCCTTAGAAAGGAACAGAGTAATGTCTGAACAAACAATGGAAGAGGAACAGGTTCCTAATCCTTACAACATGAAAAAGTCTTGGCATAAGGCTGACGGTAAACGTATGCCTCAAGCTGATGAACTTTATTATGAAGATGAGGTTCCAGAATCTGCAAAGGCCACCCGACAATCAAAGAAGTCGGCCCCTGAAGATGATTCTTCTACAACCACACACAACTATAAAAAGAGATACGACGATCTAAAGCGTCGATATGATCAGAAAATAGGTGAGTTTAAACAGAAGGAACTGGACTTTGAAAACCAGTTAAATTCTATGCAACCTGCTTATGAGACTCCTAAATCTGAAGAAGAAATTCAACAGTTTAGAGAATCTAATCCTGATTTATATGACACGTTTGAATCTGTTGCTCATAACATTGCTGCTGATCAGATTAGTAGTTTGCAACCTCGCCTTTCTGCCATTGAGCAGCGAGAGCAAGAACTTGCAATACGCGAAGCTGAAGAAGCAATGAGAAACGCTCACCCTGATTATGAAGATATTAAAGGGTCAGATGATTTCCATGAGTGGGCGCAGGAACAACCAGAACAAATTCAAGATTGGGTATATCGCAATCCTGATAATGTTTCTTTAGCATCGAAAGCTATTGATCTTTATAAGTTGGAAACTGGAAAAGGACAACGCTCTAAACAAAGACGTTCAAATCGACAGCAACCTAATACAAGGTCTGCTGCTGATATGGTTTCTACTAAAACAACTAATGTAGAACCTAAACAGCAAAAGATTTGGACAGAAAGTGAAATTGCGAAGATGTCCCTAGATCAATTTGACAAGTATGAAGATGATATTCGTCAAGCTATTGATGAGGGGAGGGTTCGCGCTGGATAATTCTTTTCTTAAGGAGAAATTTTAAATGGCTAATAACGTTAGTGACCAGTTTTTTGAGCCAAGTACAGATACCGATGCTAACTTTGGTAACTCTGTATCAGGCCAAAATAACTCATTTTTCTTACCTAAAGTCTACTCGAAGCAAGTTCTTAACTTCTTCCGTAAAGCCTCTGTTGCAGAAGCTATAACTAATACGGATTATGCTGGAGAAATTGCTGGTTTTGGTGACACAGTAAGAATCATCAAAGAACCTGAAATTACTGTTTATCAGTATGAAAGAGGGCAGAACGTAACTCAGACTAAACTGACTGACCAGGAAGTTACTCTGATTGTAGATACTGCAAACGCATTTAAGTTTATCGTTGATGACATTGAAACAAATATGTCTCACGTTAACTTCCGTGACGTAGCAACATCTTCAGCAGCTTACGCTCTACGAGATGCTTTCGATTCAGGTGTAATTGCAGCTATGTTCTCAGGTGTTTCTGCATCAAGCCCTAATCATGTATTAGGTTCTGACAATGCTACTGACCTTGCTGCTGGTACTTTTGACGGTACTGGTAACTTGGATATTGGTTTTTCATCAGATGAGCACGATCCAATTGATGTATTGGGTCACATGGCTCGATTGCTTGATGAGCAAAACGTACCTGAAGAAGGTCGTTGGTTCCTTGCAAGTCCTGACTTCTATGAAGTTTTGGCTTCAAGTTCTTCCAAGCTACTTTCTGTTGACTACAACGCTGGTCAAGGTTCAATACGAAACGGTCTAGTATCTTCTGGTCTGTTGCGTGGATTTAATATGTACAAGAGCAATAACATTGCTGATACCTCTAATGCAGCAGGTAAATGTATTGCTGGTCATATTTCATCAACTGCAACTGCTCAGACAATCACTAGCACTGAAGTGATTCGTGACCCTGACAGCTTTGGTGACATTGTGCGTGGACTCCACGTTTATGGCACTAAGGTACTGCGTGGTGAAGCATTGGTTTCTGCCTTTTATGGCATCGACTAAATGTAACTTTAGGGAAGGGGGTTACATCTGTAGCTCCCTTTTCCTTTATCAGGAGTAAGCAATGGCTCAGTTAGGTAGCGAAGAAAAGCCATTTATGGTTCATCCTAAAGGAGCGGTAAGTAAAGAAAGCCGTTTTAGGAAAGGATTTAATAAAGCTAAGTACAGTGAAAACTATGACAGAATCTTTAATTCTAATAAGAAAAAGAGTAAGTCGTGAAATATGTACCTAATGAATACACAGGAAAAAGTCTAATGATGGGCAAAAAGAAAATGGCTTACGGAAGTAAAGTCAAGATGATGGGCGGTGGTGGAATGGCCAGAAAAACTATGATGGGTGGCGGCAGTAGAATGGGCTACAAACATGGTGGTCACGCTACTATTCAAGATATGGAAAGAGCTTGTAGTGCAATGACCATGACTGAAAGCGCAAAGGGACGTAAGCTAAAGTGAAAGTCTCTGCACCTAAAGGCTATCATTGGATGAAACAACCTAAAGGTGGTTACAAGTTAATGAAGCATACTGGTAAGTTTGTTCCTCACAAAGGAGCCAGCTTAACTGCAAACTTCCCTATCCAAAAAAAGCATAGTAAATAAATATGTCTGAAACTTATCTTAATCTATGCAATGACCTGCTTAGAGAACTTAATGAAGTTACTTTAAGCAGTACTACATTTTCCGATGCTATAGGAGTTCAAGCTCACGTTAAAGATAGTGTTAACAGAGCCTATCTTGATATTGTGAATGAAGAACCTCAATGGCCTTTCCTAGCTACTGCTCTTAGTGGTGCAACTGATCCTATGTATGGAAATGTATATGTAGAAACAGTTGCTGGCACACGATGGTACTTACTTAAAAGCAGTAGCTCTAGTATTACCACTGACTATGGTTCTATAGATTACGATAACTTTTTAATTACAACAGTAGGTGTATCAGGAGAATCTGCTCCTTACACAGTAAGAAACTTACGTTTTACTACTACTGAAGAATGGAAAGATTACTTTAGAGTTTCTCAAAATAAAGATGATGCAGATACTCAGAACTATGGAGTTCCTAACAGAGTTATAAAAAGTCCTGATAACAGAAAGTTTGGTTTAAGTCCTATACCTGACAAAGTATATAGGATTTGGTTTTATGCCTATGACTTGCCTACTGAACTATCTGCACATGGAGATCAATTAGTATTTCCTAATATTTATAAACCTGTTTTACTAGCTAGAGCTAGATACTACATTCATCAATTTAAAGAAAATCCTCAGTCAGCAGCCTTTGCAGCAGAAGATTATAAAAGAGGATTACGTTTGATGAAGTTAAATCTTATGGAATCTGCCCCAGGTTATTTTAAAGATGACCGCATAAGGTTTGTCTAATGTCCCAGCCTTTTGCTCTTTCATGTCGAGGAGGTTTGAATGTAAATTTAAACCAACTTGAAATTATGGCACAGCCTGGATTAGCAACAGAGTTACTTAACTTTGAAGTAGATCCTGATGGTGGCTACAGGCGCATCAATGGTTTTACTTTATTTGGTGGAGGTTCTGCAGCTAGACCTAATTCCAGCAACAGAATTTTAGGAATGTTTGTCTACGCAGATGGCGTAGTTGCTTGTTCAGGAGATGGCATATTTTTTAGTCAGGATGGAACAAGTTGGTTACAGGTAAATAAAGCTAGTGTTTCTGGGAGTGGAGATAATTACAGTACTTTTACTGGTCGCTCTAATAATGCTAGAACTAGCCAAGGTCAAACTAGCTTTGCTTTGTTTGAAGGCACTACTGACTATGGTGAAGTATTAATTTGTGACGGAGCTAATAAACCTTTCTTTTTTAAAATGACAGGAACAGGTGCTTTAGCAGACAGAACTTTTTTTGCAGGTGAAATAACAGTAGATAGTACAACTGCTCCTACTGTAGGTGCTATCCATGAAAATCATTTTGTTGTAGGAGGTGCGCCTACAGCTAAGAACACAGTTTATTATAGTTCTAGTTTAGATCCTGATTCTTTTAGCGGGTCAGGAGCAGGAAGCATACAACTAACAGATGCTGTTGTAGGACTTGCTAGTTTCCGTAGTGATTTAATCATATTTTGTAAAAACAGTATTTTTAAACTAATTAATATTAGTGACAGTTCTAATATTGCAGTTGTACCAATTACAAGAAATGTAGGCTGTTTAGATGGAAATAGTATTCAAGAAATAGGAGGTGATCTTTTATTTCTTAGCCCTGATGGTGTTCGTACTATAGCAGGTACAGCTAGAATTGGTGACGTAGAGTTAAGTTCTGTTAGCAGACAGATTCAAAAAATTACTACTGTTATTGCAAATGGTATAAATAACTTTGTTATTAGTAGTGGTGTATTAAGAAGTAAATCTCAGTATAGGTTATTTTATACAAACTTAAGTCAAAGCTCTGCTGTTTCTAAAGGTGTTATAGGTACGCTTACTCCCAATGGATTTGAATGGTCTGAAACTAAAGGAATACAAGCAACTGGGTTTGCTTCTGGTTTAGATAAAGATGGAGTAGAACAGTTATATCATGGAGATAATGCAGGATATGTATATAACCATGATACAGGCAATGTATTTAACCCTGCTGGAAGTGCTTCTAATGTAGAAGCTCAATACTATACGCCTGATTTAGATTTTGGAGATATTGGCACTAGAAAAACTATTAAGTATGTAAAAATATCAGTTACTCCTGAAGGAACTGCACAACCAGAACTTCAAGTAAAGTATGATTTTGAAAGTGCTACTACGCCACAACCTCCAACTTATACGTTAACTCAAATACCTTTACCTGCTACTTTTGGTAACGCTACTTTTGGAGAAGCAGAATTTGGAGCAGCCGAAAACCCATTAGTTAGGCAAACAGTAGAAGGAACAGGTAATACAGTAGCTTTTAGACTTAAAAGTGATGATCAAAGATCTCCTTATTCCATTAATGGCTTTTACATAGATTATATGCCAGCAGGAAGGAAATAAATAAATGGCCTATTCATATACAAGACAAAGTACAATTTCTGATGGCGATACAATTACAGCCGCCTTATTTAATAATGAATATAACCAATTACTAAATGCGTTTGCTTATTCATCTAGTGATGCTTCTGCTACAGGACATAGGCATGACGGTAGTTCTGCACAAGGCGGTAATATAGCTAAAATTGGCGATCTGGATTTTCTTAATAAGATTGAAGCAGACAGTACTAACAATAGATGGGGCTTTTATGTCCAGGTATCTAGTAGTGCTGTAGAACAAATAAGAGTACAAGATGGAGCTATTGTTCCTGTTACAGATAATGACATTGATCTTGGAACTAGCTCATTAGAATTTAAAGATGCTTACTTTGATGGCACTGTTAATATAGATAGTCTTGCTGCTGATACTGCTGCAATAGCTGACCTTACTTCAGGACGAGTAGTTCTTGCTGGTACAAGTGGAGAACTAGAAGACAGTGGTAATCTTACTTTTAACGGGAGTACTTTAACAGTAACAGGGGCTGTAACAGCTTCTAGTACTATGCAAGGTACTACTATTACTGCTACTACAGCTTTTGTTCCTGATGCTAGTGATGGGGCAGCATTAGGTACTTCTTCTTTAGAGTTTAGTGATCTGTTTTTAGCAGATGGTGCTGTTATTAATTTAGGAGATGACCAAGACACTACACTTACTCATGTAGCTGACACAGGTATTCTACTTAATAGCACTCGACAATTTCAGTTTGGAGACTCAGGAACTTACATTCATCAAAGTGCTGATGGAGTTCTTGATTTAGTTGCAGATACAGAAATAGAAATTAATGCAACTACTGTTGATATTAATGGTGCTGTTGACGTAAGTGGTGAGATAGCTGCTGCATCTTTAGATATATCTGGCAATGTAGATATAGATGGCACAACTAACCTAGATGCAGTCGATATTGATGGCACAGTTCAAATAGATGGTGCAACTACTTTTGGCGTAGATGACACAGGTGTAGATGTAAAATTCTTTGGAGCCACCGCAAGTGCTTATCTTCTTTGGGATGAAAGTGCAGATAAGTTATTAACTGCTGGTGGAGCAGTCATTGATATTGTTAAAGATAAATTACTAATTGGTGGTACAGCAGTAACAACTACAGCAGCGGAGTTAAATATCCTAGATGGTAAAAGCTTTGTTGACGAAGATGATATGTCTTCTGATAGTGCTACAGCTATTGCTTCACAACAATCAATTAAAGCCTACGTTGATAACAACGCTGGCTCAATGAGTAATTGGATATTAGAAGATGATGATGGTACTGAAGTTACTATTTCTAATGCTAAAGAAGTTAAGTTTATTGGTTCTGGGATAACTACAAACTGGACAGATACAGATAATGGTACTGATGGAGATCCTTACGATTTAACCTTTACAATAGATGCCGCTCAGACAGGTATCACTTCTTTATTGGCTACTGACATAAAGATTGGCGAAGACGATCAAACCAAGATTGATTTTGAAGATGCCGATACAATTAATTTTTATGCTGGTAATGAAAAACAATTAATACTAACAGATGGAGCTTTAACACCTGGAACCAATGCGATACTTGATTTAGGAACTGACGCTTTAGAATTTAAAGATGCCTATTTTGACGGTACAGTAGAAGCAGACGCTATAACAATAGCAGGTACAGCATTAGCGACTTACATTAGAGATACTGTAGGAAACAACATGCTTTCTAGTAATACTGAAAGTGGTATTACAGTTACCTATGATACATCTAACGATAATATTGATTTTGAGATTAATGCAGCACAAACAGGTATCACTTCACTTTTAGCAACTGATATTAAGATTGGTGAGGATGACCAAACCAAGATTGATTTTGAAACTGCTGATGAAATTCATTTCTATGCAGCTAATGTAGAACAAGTATATTTAGCTGATAACATCTTTGGCCCTCAATCTGACAGCGATGTGGACTTGGGTTCTACTTCAGTCAGATGGAAAGATGCTTTTGTTGATAGCATTACTGTTACAGGTGAGATAGATGGTAATTCCTTAGATATTGAAGGAAATGCAGATATAAATGGCACTACTAATTTAGATGCTGTTGATATTGATGGAGCAGTACAAATTGATGCTACTGTCACCGTAGGTGTTGATGATACTGGTTATGATGTTAAGTTCTTTGGAGCCACTTCAGGTAAGTATATGGAGTGGGACGAGTCTGCTGATCAATTAGATGTTACAGGTAGTTTAGACGTAACTGGTGACGCTTCAGTAACAGGAACTCTTCAGTTAAAGAATGGTGCAACAAGCGCAGGTAAAATAGAGTTTTACGAAGACTCTGACAACGGCACAAACAAAGTTACCCTTATTGGCCCTGCTTCAACGTCAGACATTACACTAACGCTTCCTAGTAGTGACGGTGACTCAGGTCAGGCGTTGACTACTGATGGCAACGGTGTAATGAGTTGGACAACTATTGGAGGTGCTTACACAGCTTGGGCAATTAAGACAGGGGATTACACCGCATCAAGTGGAGATCAATTAATTGTCAACAGTGGGAGTGCAGTAACTATAACCCTACCAGCAGGTAGTGCAAATGACACTGTAATTATTTGTAACGCTGGAGCAGGTGCAGTAACTGTTGCTAGAACAAGCTCCCAAAACATTAATTCTGCCGATGAAGACGGTACAATTAACCAAAATGGTAGTGTACAACTTGTTTATGTTAACAGCACTATCGGTTGGTTCCCAATTTAAAGGAGTAAACTTATGGCGGTTTTAGGTTCAAAAAGCCCTATCAAATCAATTCAACGAGGTAGTACATCCCTTGCGTATGACGGGAGTACTAATGTAACTATAACTGCTGTTGACACCGATAACTCTTTTGTTTCTATCGGCACCAAAAGCGGTTCGCAGGCCGGAACTATAAGTAATAATGCATCACATACAGCGGCTGGTGGGATTACTTGTGGGGCTGCATTAACAGCCACAACAACTCTTACAGTTTACGCTGGGGAGATTGACCTTTATAACATTACTCGGTCGCAAAACTCAACTGCTTATTGGGAGGTTATAGAATATGTATAGTTTTCATTATGCAGATATTAATGGTGACAATATATGTATTGCCGTTCATAGTTACGAAAAAAATATAACCGCTCCTAGTAACTATGTCCCTTTAGATTCTCATGATGCTAACTTAATCGGCCAACGATGGAATGGCTCTTCTTTTGAGGAAGTTAGCGAGTAAAGAATAGAAATGGAATCTGTTTCTTTATCTAAAAGAGTAAGCATAGAGGTTTAAATGAACCATCAAGATTTAAGTATTATCTGTGCTGAAAGCTATAACTCAGTTGATTTTGAGGAATCAAATATTGAGGTAATCGTTAGAGATAATGTATTTGCTTTTAGGGGAACTGATGAACCTCTTGATATAATAAGGGATTTAAGAATATTGCCTTGGTGGATGTCTGAATTAGGATGGGTTCCAGCAGGGTTTGCTAAGGCAGCTAGAAGACTTATGCCTAAATGTCTTTCAGAGTGCATGGCAAGAGATATAGATGAAAAAGAAATTACTTTAACTGGTCACTCATTAGGAGGAGCAGTTGCTTTAATAGTAGGAGCTTTAATGGTTAGGGATGAGATATATCCTCGTCAAGTTGTAACCTTTGGAGCACCTAGATGTGGAAAACTTAAATTATTAAGAAGAGTTCCAGTAACTTGTTATCGACATGGAAAGGATGTAGTTCCTATGGTTCCTCCTTTAATGAGAAGACATAACAAGTTAGTAGAAAGAGGAACACCTCTTAGTTTAATTAAAGATCACTACATCCATAAGTATGTAGAGATGCAAAAGATGGAAAGTTGGATTAGTGAAGACTAAGGAATTACAGCCAGGGTCAGACTATGCCAAATACGATGCTGATGGAGATGGTGTTGTATCTGATGAAGAACTTGCTATGTCTGAGCGTTTACAACAGTTAGAAATTCAGAATGAAAAAGCTGATGCTCAAAAGAATATGTGTTGGTTAGCATTATTAGGAATGCTGCTTTATCCATCATTAGTAGTCTTTTGTGATTTTTTAGGTTTAGACAAGGCTGCTTCCATTGTTTCTGATATGAGTGGAATTTACTTTGTATCTGTTGGAGGTGTAATTTCTATATGGTTTGGTTCAGTGGCGTACACTAATACAAAAAATGGAAAGTGAGAAAAGTTTGGAACTAGCATTGGAAGCTCTAGAAAGAATCGCAACACATGAAAAAGAGTGTGGAGAGCGATGGGGTGAGGCAATGGTAGAGCTTAGAGAATTGAAGCTTGCTACAGCTACTCATGCAGACAGATGGGAAAAGTTAGCATGGTTAGTAGTAGGAACAGTTTTAACCACAAGTATAGCAGCTTGGATTGCTATGCTAATTAATACATAGGAGCATTTTAAAATGGCACAACCTACTAATACTCAACACATTCCTTCTCCTAAAATATCAGGAGGAGCTAACGATATTTATTTGTCAGAGAACTCTAAAGTCTCTGGTGGTAACAGTAATATTTATCTTAAAGACCCTGCACCCGTAGCTGGTGGAGCTAATGACATTTTACTTCCAGAGAACTCTAAGATAGCTGGAGGAGCAAATGATATTTATCTTGCTGAAAACCAAGCTACTACAGGTTCAGGTATTTATTTGCAGGACAATAAGCCTGTATAAATTATAAAAGGTTAGTTTGGTATGGCTAAGAGTAAGAAAGCTTTAAAAGCACTTAAAAGGCGTAAAGAAGCCCAGAAGCGGAGTCGTTTTGTTAAAGAAAGACAAGACTATCGTGCTGGTGGGCGTGTAAAAGCTTTTCAAGGTTTAGGTGATTTTAATATTGGATTTGATCCAAGTAAGATCCCTGCAGATTTGTATACTCCACCTGCAAATACTACTACTACGCCTCCTGTAGATACTTCTACGCCTACAACAACTACAAATCAACCAACTACAACTACAAATCAACCAACTACAACCACTACTCAACCAACTACAACTACAGATACAACTTTAACTTCTCCTACTCAAGCAGAACTAGATGCTCAAGCTCAAAGAGATCAAGAAGAAGCTGCTAGAGCTAGAGAAGAAGAGAATAACAGAAGAGCTAGGGAACAAGCAGAAGAGCAAGCAAGACGAGATGCTGAAGCTGCAGAAGCAAACAGACGAGCGGTTCAAGAAGAACAAGCTAGGATAAATAGGCAAAGAGAACAAGCAGAAGCTGTTAGGGCTGAACAACAAAGATTACGAAGTAAACAACTTGCTGAACAACAACGATTACAACGTGAACAAGCTGCTAGGGAAGAATCTCCTGCAACAACTACTCGTCCTCCAGCAGATGCAGAATCTCCTTTTGATTTTAATATGGATGTACCAGAAGGTACTGAAATTAGAAACATTAGAGTTAATGATGGTACAGGAAATAAAAGAGTTCCTGTTCCTTGGGGAGCTTTGCAGGAAGAAGAGCGACAAGCTTTAATTGCTATCTATCAACAATATCCTAATGTAGAAGAAGAAACATTAAGAGCTAGAGCTGCTTATGACTATTTACAAAGTAGATATGGTTTACTGCCAGAACCAGAAGTATATGAATTTGATGAGCTTGAAAATAATGCTCTTCGCACTAATTTTAAAGATAGAAATAAGTGGTTAGCTGAAGCTCCTAATGGTTCCTATGTTTTTGATTATTACAATTACATCCCAGGAACAGGCTTTAATACATTCCTTGTAAAGAAACCTGATGGTAGTGCTGAACAAGTTATTGGGTTAGCTGCTGCTCAAAGAGCTTCAGGTGCTACAACATCTTTTACAGGTGGAGTTATTGAGCAACCAGAAGAAGAAAAAGAGGAAAAGGAAACACCAGAGGAGGAAACACCAGAGGAGGAAAAACCAGAGGAGGAAAAGCCTCCTTATGTTGAAGAAAGAGAAATTACTTATTATGAGGGTGATCCTCGACAGCCTAACTTTCTTCAAGATGGATACATTAATGTTGAGGCTCTTAATTTTTCACCCTTAGAAGAAGAGATACTTAATCTTAATTTTAGTAGGTGGGAAGAAAAAAATCCCATGCCTGATATGTATGTCAGGGCAACGGGTGAGGAGATTGATCCAGGAATAGGGGGTGAAGCAGAAGAAGATTTTGCTGATTCTGGTCAAACGGGACAGAAAGTTAATCCAGCTTGGACAAACTGGGTTGATGCAAGAAGAGACTACCATAATAGAACTGTAAGAAGGATTCTTGCTTTACCTAGAGAAGGTGGAAATCCTGATGATCCTGGTTATGGAAATATTTTACCTGTTGCTCAAACAGATCGTCAGTTTAGATTTGGTACTCAAGTTGGCTATAAGATTCCTGGATTAGTTGCTGATGATCCTAAAAGAGCAGATGTTGAAAAGTTAGCAGAGTTAGCTGATGCTGATACTTTTCAAATAGATAGATATGAAAGGGATTCTGCTGGAAACATTGTTTTTGATGGTGCAGGTAATCCTGTATTAAAACTACAACGTGCTGTTGCTCCAAGTGCGATTGAACCAGATGCTTTAACAACTACTGATGCTACAGTTACTAATGCTACCTTAGCAAAAACAGCAGAAGTAGCACAAAGTTTAGGTATTACTGCTCCTACTGTAAAAGCTTATACAGCCGCTGCTTCTAATTATTTTCTTAGATATCCTGAAGCTCAAGCAGCCGTAGAGGCTGGCGAGTATCCTGATTTTCTGGCTTATCATAATGCAGTAGGACAAGAGAAAGGAAATGCACTAGGTTTTGACACTACTAAATTTGCTACTAAAGAGCTTGAAACTTTAAGTAGTGTTGCTGGGGCTTCACTAACTGAAACACAAGCTGCTGCTAGAGTTCGTGCTGATGAAGAAGAGGCTATAGCAGCTACTACAGAGTTTAAAGAAGATACTCGTTCTGTAGTAGATCCTGCTACTGGTGAAGTAGTTACGCTTGCTGCAACAGCTAATGCTGAAAAACAATCAAGAAAAGCTATTACAGATGAAGAAGCTGCTCAAGGCACAGAAGCTATAATACAAGGTTCTGTAGGTTATGAAGCAGCACAAAGAAGGCAGGTAACAGGAGAAGCAGCTAAAGGTGCTGCGCGTACTTTACTACAAGAAGTAGGAGAACTTCCTGCTGATATTTCTGAAGCTATACTAGATAATCCTGCTGTAGTTACTGCTCAAGTAGATACTCAACCTATTCAAGTGCAAGCAGCTATTGCAGCTTTACCTAATGAAGCTCTTGTTTCTGTTCAATTAGAGAATTTGTTAGCAGGTATAGATGAAGGTGTTACACCTACTTGGGCTAGACCAGCAGTAAGATTAGTTGAGTCTAATCTAGCTGCAAGAGGATTAAGTGTATCTACTGTTGGTAGAGATGCTTTATTTAATTCTATTATTCAGTCAGCTATTCCTTTAGCTCAAAGTAATGCAACAGCTTTGCAGCAAAGGGCTGCTCAAAACTTATCTAATGAACAACAAGCTAATCTTCAACAATCTTCTCAGGAGATGCAGTTAAGGTTAACTAATGTTGCTAATAGGCAAAGTGCTGAAAGTCAGTCTGCTCAACTTGCACAGCAAATTAATTTAACTCAAAAACAATTTACTCAACAAGCTGAGTTAACTGAAGCAGAGCAACGTCAACAAGTCAGAATTGCTAGTTTGCAAAATGAACAACAAGCAGAGATGGCTAATCTTGGTAATGATCAACAGATAGAATTAGCTAATCTTCAAGTTGAAGCAGAAAGACTAGGTGCTAATCAAACTGCTGCTAACCAAGAAAGAATGGCTGAAATGCAAGTAGCTGCTAGTTTCTTGCAAAAGAATGCTGAGTTTAAACAGCAAATGGAAGTCGCTAATTTATCATCTGACCAACAGATGCGTTTAGCTTTTCTTACTGCAAAAAACCAAGCAGAAGCACAGAATTTAACGGCAGCACAACAAACTGAATTAGCTAATCTTAGTAAGCGTTTAGAAGTTAACAAAACTAATGCAAGTCTTGCTCAACAAATGGGATTAGCTCAGTTAACTGTTGATCAGCAAGCAGCTATGCAAAATGCTGCTACAGTAGCCAATATTGATTTAACTAAATTTAATTTTGAGCAACAAGTAGAGTTAGCTAATAGTAAATTTATACAAACTTCTACACTACAAGATTTAAATAATAGACAACAAGCAATTATTCAAGATGCTACTACTTTAGCTGCTATGGATATGCAGACAGCAGACTCTAACACTAAAATTAGTATAGAAAATGCCAGAAACTTCCTTGCAATGGATATGGCTAATTTAAATAATGAGCAACAAGCTTATATGCTGGACTCACAACAAACTCAACAGCGATTGCTTAGTGATCTGTCTATTCAAAATGCAGCAAGACAGTTTAATGCTACCAGTGATTTACAAACTCAACAGTTTGTTACTACTATAGGTTCTCAGCTTACACAGTTTAATGCTCAACAAGCTAATGCTATGGCTCAATTTAATGAGTCAGAAGCTAATCGAATGGCAGCTATTGCAGCAGGAAATAAACTAACGGCTGATCAATTTAATGCTCAAATACAAGCTCAGATTAGTCAGTTTAATAGTCAACAAGATTTACAAATTGAACAGTTTAATACTGCAAACGCACAAGCAGTAGAGCAATCAAATGTTGAATGGCGTAGAAAAGCTAACCTTGCAGATACAGCAGCTACTAATGCAGCTAATCAACAGCAAGCTACTTTTCAATTTGATTTAAATAAAACTTCTTTGTCTCAAGCTTGGCAGTCTTTAAGAGATCAGGCTAACTTTGACTTTCAAGAGTGGCAAAGTGAAAAAGAAAGAAAGATTAGTGCTATAAATGCTTTATTGCAGAACGAAGCTTTTATGACAGAAGCAAGATATGATGATCGACGGGCTAGCTTCTTTGCATTGCTTGATCAATTTTCAGTTTCTATTACTGCTCTTCAAGATTCAGATGACTTTATTCTTCCTGGAGATCTTTACTTAGGAGCAGCAGAAGATGAAGAGACTTAACTACGGAGTAATTTAAATGGGATTATTTAAGAAAATATTTAAAGGCATTGGTAAAGTCTTTAAAAAAATTGGTAAGGCCATTAAAAGAGCTTTTAAAAAGGTAGGTAAATTCTTTGGCAAGCTAGGTATTTTTGGTCAGATTGCTTTAGCTTTCACACCACTAGGCCCAATGTTACAAGGATTATTTAGAGGTTTAGGTCAAGGGGCTTTGCGTGTACTTAAAGTAGGTTTACAAAACACTAATCCTTTAGTTAAAGGTGCTTCTTGGATGATAGACACAGCCCGTAGAGTTGTTAATGGTGTCAAAGCAGGATTTAAAACTGTAACAGGGGCTGCAACTAGTTTTGTAGAAAATACAGGAAGATTTTTAGGTAAAAAAATGGGGTTTGATATAGGAGGCCCAACTAAGTTTTTTGGAAGAGGTGGAGATAGTGTTCTTGGCAGAGTAGGTGGTGAAATTACTAATAACTTTAATGATTTTAAAGATGCTATTGGAGCCGATCTTTTTACAGGGCCAAGTACTAGAGCAGATTTAATTGATGATAAATTAGCTACAACTAAGATAGGTGGTTATGAAATAGATAGAAGAGATACTGCTCTTCAATCACCTGATATGACTGTTAAGGAGCTTTCTCAAGGAATTAAAAATAATTTAGGAATAGAAGCTCAAGGTAATTTTGATAAATTATTTCAAGGGCAATATAAAGGAGACTCTGCAGGATTTTTAAAAGTCATTGAACAAGACCCAGGTTTTGTTAATAAGTGGATTAATATGGGGCCAGAGAAAGTAAATCAATGGTTTAAATCTGTTGATTATTCCCTTAGTGGTCAAGCAGGGTCACCTGTTAAAAATCCTTTTGAAGATACTATCTTTCCAGATCCTACAGCCTTAGACCAAACAGTAAAGGTTGACGCTACAGGACAAAAAGTAGATCTTGCTTCTAAAGATCCAGGTGGTTTTAGTTTACTCAACAATAAATTGATAAAAATGCCAGCCTTTAATGAGTTTACAGGTCAAGCTGTTACCAGCGTAGGTACTTCTTTATTAACGGCTGCTGTACAAGGAGGCCCAGAATTTCTTGAACAACAGCCTACAAGAGCGTTGTATTTTGATGATAGTTACAGATATCGTTCTCCTCAAACTTTAACAAATCAACCTGGAACACAATTTGGTATGGAAGGATTAGCTATTGATCCTGCTGCTTTTATTGCTAATGACATGAGTTCACAGGGAAATTCTCAAGGTCTTTATGGCATGAATTGGTTTCCTGATTTTAATTATGGATTTCCTCAACAACAACAAGGCATGGTGTCTTAATAGGTATTTAAATGTCAGAACTTGATCAAGACTTTTATAGAATAGCAACATCTTTTAGAAGACCTATACCTGGACAGTCTTTAACTAACAGCCCTGAGAATTCATATCCTTGGGAACAACCTCCTGTTCTTACTGATGTAAAAGAAGCATCTATGTTTTTCTTTTCTAAGTTAATAGAACCAAAGGTTTATAACTCTTTGTTAGATGCTATTGAAGAAGGTATGCCTTTAATGGATATTGCTCAAGTCCTTATGTATCAAGCTTATAGGGATGGACTTATAAATCCTGATCTTATGATGATTTTAGTAGAGCAAGTTGTATATATGATGGCTGCTTTAGCTGAAAGACAAGGCATAGATTTTATTATTCAAGAAGATGATGAAGAAGATATTCAGGAACAAATGTTAAGAGGAGAAACTCCTACAACTGAAAATATTCCTGCTGAAATTAAAGAAAAAGTAGAAGAAGCTGAACTACCTGCTAGAAGCTCTTTATTGGGTGATGAAAGACCAGTACCTCCTGCTGAACCTGCTTCATTGTTAGGAGTTAACTAAAATGGTTGATAATGTATATTCTTTACTAGGTCAAGCGACTACATCTGAATATCGTAGACGCAGAGAAGAAGAAAAAAAGTATAGGCGAGACTTAGAAAGAGATCGTTTAAAAGCTACTTTACTTGGTGCAGTTCTTAACCCTGTTATGGGCAGTATTACACAAGGTATTACTCAAGGTATTGCAGATAAGTTTGGTGGAAGGTTTGAAGATTTTCAATTAAGAGAAAGTGCTTACAGAGATCAAAAAAATAAAACTAAAGAAGCGTATGCTTTTCTAAAAGACTATGGAGATAAGCAAGATGCTAAATTAAAAGAAGCAGTTTCTACTGAAGAGTTTGTTAGAAATACTTATTTACCTTCTTTAATTGAAGACAGTGTTAATAGAGAAGCTTTAAAAACTTATGGACAAGGAGCTACTTTAGATAATATTTGGAAAAATGATGCTACTGTAAAAAATGAATATCTTAGAGGAGTAGCTGATCAAGTTTTTGATCAAGCTGAAGTAGATGAGTTAGTAAAAGTTTTTGATGCTGTTAAAAATCAATATACAACAGCCCCTGATAGTGCTACAGCTTGGGCTAAAATAGATAAAGATACTCAAAAAGCTATCGGTAGAGATGGTCTTTTTCCTGCAGTGCGTAGAAAAATACAAGGTATAAGTATTGAAGACTCTGATGCCCGTGGAGCTTCTGTTATTGAAAATTCTGCATTTGCTTCTAGGGTAGCTTCTATTTTAGATCTTCAAACTAGGTTAAAAGAAGGTAAAGCTTTTACTTTACAAGAAATATCTGATGCTTTTTCAGCAACTTCTGAAGCTCGTAAAAAAGCAGTACTTCCAGATATTACTAATGAAAGCATAGAAATTGTATATGATCCTGCTGATGGCTTGCTTAAAGAAAAAAAGACAATACTAACAAAGTTTGCTAGACCTGTTTTTGATCCCACTCTTAATGGTGGGAAAGGAGGGTTTACTGATGAATCAAAAGAGGTAGATATAGTTAAAACTATGAGAGGTGGAGATGATGTTTTAAGTCATGCTGCTGCTCAAATAGAAAAAGTAGGAACGCTTAATACTTTGTTTAACAAACTTAATCAATGGGCGCAAACAAGTGCAAGAGATAACTATAATACAAAATATGGTGAAGGTTCTTTTGAAAAAATTATGGCTCAGTCAGAACTAGGTTTTCTTGAGTATACTAAAGAGGGAAAGCTTACTGGAAAATTAGTAGCCACTCCTGAACAAATTTTTGGGTACTATCAAGATCTTTTTAAAGTAATGGGTCAAGAAGGGGCTACTAATAATGCACTTGTTAATACAGTTCAAGATATTTTTGGCAATCAACAAGTTCTTGTAGACAGTGTTTCTCTACTGACACAAGCACAACAAGAATTACTAAAGAGTGATAGTTTGGCCTCTGGAGATCCTAATAAATTATCTGCTCAAGGACGTATTGATTTAGAAGAAAGAATTAAAACTTTAAACAAGACAATTATGCCTATGCTTAATAGTCTTCAACAAAATACTAAAATTGTTTCAAAGGTACTTCAAACGGATACTTATAAATGAGAGAGCCTCTTAGAGAAATAACTCTACCTGATGGAAGCACTGTTTATAATGTGCCTAATGAAGCAAGTGATAATGAAATAATAACAGCTTATCAAAAACCTTCAGAGCCAGAAGAAACAACTTTTTTAGACTATGTTTCTAAAATAGAGCCAGGAGGAGTTGATAGGTTTGATCCTAAATACTCACAGCAGAGTCAAAGAGATCTTGTAAAAGCTACGGTAAACATGGGAAGCAATGCTTATGAGTTTACTGTAGGAACTTTAAAAAGTGTTTTTGATCAATTTGAAACTGAAGAAGAAAAAATAAAGTTTGCTCAAAATATTAAAGAACAAAGACCAGAAGTTTATAAGTCTATAATAAAAACTTTAGGATTGCCTGAAGGAGAAGAAGAAGCTTTTGATGAACAAGGCAGACCTAAATATGAAACTTCTACAGGTACTGCTGCTGAACTAGCTCCTTATTTGCTTCCTCCTTTATTCTTAAATAGAACACTTCCCATTGTAGGTGCTGAAGTTCTTACAAGTTCAGCAATTAGCAATCCAGAAGATAACTTAATAGATACTCTTAAAGACTTTGCGCCTACAGAAGAAGCTTTTAATACTGTACAAAAAGCTATTTTTGCAGAAGAGCTTTCTCTTGAAGATGAACAAAAAGCTAAATTATTTTTAGGAGATATGGTAGCTGCAGGGTTTGTTCTTCCTTTTGCTATTTTTCAAAAAACTTATAGGATGGCAAAAGAATTTAATACAAAACCTATGTCTTCTTTAACAGAAGAAGAAATAGCAGAATTATCTCTTATGGCTTTAAGGGATGCTCAAAAACAAGTTGAAGGACAGGCTTCTAGAAGAAGAGTTAGAGGAGATACTACAGGTCAAATTGCTTTAGACTCTGTTAAAAATTTAGGAGCTGCTATTACAAGATTTGGTAGGCAGTTTTTTACTTCTAGTGGTTTTATGCCTGAACAGTTGTATCGAAAGCAGCTAAACCTTATACGAACAAACAAACAAGCAATAGAAAATGCTGGTTCTTTGTCTAAAAAATTAGACTCTCAACTAAATATATTAGCTGATAAAACTTCTGGAGATCCTAATAAGATAAGATCTTTAGTGTCTGAGTTACTCCAGGAAGGTATTGTTTCTACAAAAACACCAGAATTTTTATCTTTATCTAGAAAAGAAAATAGATTTGATGTTGTTAGATTACAGTCTAAATATGATTCAATTCCAGACGATGTTGTTGATACAGTTTTAGATATTAGAGAAGTTATTGATTCTTACTCAGGTGAAATTTTAAAGTTAACTCAAAAAGAACCTAGTTCTGAAGCTAGAACTGAGTTAATAAATACTATTAGAGGTAATCTAGGAGGTTATTTAAATAGAGCTTATCAAAAACATGAAGGAGGTTGGACACCTAGCAAGCAAGTTGTAGAGGATGGTATTGAATATTTTGCAACACAGCTTCAAAGAAGAGATGAATCATTAGATCCTGCTTTAGCTTATCAACAAGCAGAAGATATGGTTAATTCAATTATTAAAGCTCCTGATCTAAGGAATGGTTTAGATTTTGATACTTTTAATCGCGTAACAACAGGAATTATTAGAAAAAAAGAAGATATTAAACCTGAAGTTAGAGCATTAATGGGTGAGATAGTTGATCCTAGTGAACAAGCTCTAACAACTATTACTAAAATGTCTGCTTTTCTTACTCAACGTAGATTTTTTGATGAGTTTTATGAGCAAGGTACTACTGCTAGATACTTATTTTCTCCTACTGAAGAAAGAAACACTAAGTTATATACCTATCAAATTGAAGGAACTAATAGTCGTTTAGATGGTATGTGGACAACGCCTGAAATGGGCATAGCACTTCAGAATAGAGAAACAAGCTTGTTCCCTTTACTAGGGCCATTACAAACTAAACAAGCTGTTACAGATACAAACATGCCTATTACATTAAATTTGTTACCTGCAATGTTAGGTAATAAAAGCACGATAGCTAATCTAGCAGAAGCTAAAGGTGCTTCACAAAAAATGCAAACCGTTTGGAGATTGCTATCTCATTTAAGAAATGGAGCAGGAGGTTCTTTTTTAGCTTTTTCTAATGGACATAATCCTTTTAAAAATGTTCCTGAAGTTTTAAGAACTATTTCTAAAAGCAATGAAGAAATGCAATCAGCTTATGAAAGGCTGCAAGGATTAGGAGTTGTTAGTTCTAGTACAAGGTTTTCTGAGTTTAAAGAATTATTAAGTGAATATAAAACTGCTATAGACTCTCCTGATGAATTAGTAGCTGCTGAAAAGATATATGCAAGACTTAACAACATAGCTTCTAAAATAGGTACTGAAAAATATAATTTACAAACGGCTGATGAATTACTACAGAAAGTATATGTAGGAACAGATGATTTTTTTAAAACAAGCCTATACTTTAAAGAATTAGAAACTTTAAGAAAAGCTTATCCTGTTGCCCCTCTTAATGAACTAGAAGAGGAAGCGGCTGCTATTGTCACTAAGACAATGCCTGTTTATGAAGAAGTGTTTAAAGGCATTAAAAGCTTTAGAAACAATCCTTTCTTTTCTACTTTTGTTAGTTTTCCTGCTGAAATGTATAGAACTACTATACATAAGTTTACAAGAGCAACAACAGAATTAGCATCAGGTAATCCTGTGTTAATGAAAAGAGGTGCTGAACGAGTAGCAGGATTGGCAGTAACTTTAGGAGGTGTAAGTGTTGCTGAAAGAACTACATCAAAATTCTTAGGATGGTCAGAAGAACAGTTAGCTGCTTATAAAGATTTAAATGCTGTAGGTTGGGGAGAACAGTCTTATGTGTTTTCTACTGATGATGAAGGAAAACCTATTGCACACAATATTTCTTACACTGACCCTCATCAAAATGTAAAAGCCCCTATTTTGAGAATTGCTAGTTCTTTAAGAGAAGGTGAAATTACTAAAGAAGAAGCAGATGAAAAACTTTTAAAAGTATTACTAGATACTACACACGAATCTGTAAAACCTTTTGTATCTGAAAGTATTATTAATAGTGCTAGTGTAAAGTTTTATACAGCTATAACAGAAGGTAAAAGACCTGGAGTAGGAATTACAGAGTCTATTTCTGGAAGCACTCCTTTAGAAAGATTTCCTGATGCTTTTATGAATTTTATGTATGACATAGGGCCTGGAATAGTTAAAGAAGCTCGTCAATTAACGGCTGTCATTTCAGAAGATCCTCAAGGTTTATTTTTAGAAGCTCCTAACCAAGATTTATTTTTAAGTAAATATTTAACTACAACTATTGCTAAAGAAGTAGATACTTTTCAAGACATTGAAAAAGCTTTTAAGGAGTATCAATTTGAAGACAGTCGCTTAGAAAAAAGTGCAGTAGATGATAAAAGAAAAGCAACAGGTATTGATAATTTTGTTGAAGCTTTTATCCAGACAAACAATGATAAAAAGAAAAATGCTCAACAACTATATTTAAAAATGAAAGCTTTTGAAACTTTTCATAGTGGCTCTAAAACTAATGAAATTGAAGCTAAAGTATTTTTAGAACGCTTAGTTAAAGAGTATGGATCAGATTATCAAACTATTTATAACGGTTTGTCTCCTGTAGATACTTTTAGTGATGCTTCTAAAATTAGACCAATAGCTGAAAGATTAATAAAAAGTGGTGAGTTACCTCCTGATTTATTTTCTTTAGGCCAAGAGCTTAGAAAATACAATGTTCAACCTGACGAAGGAAGAGAGTTAAATAGGGGAGAAAGCACAGAGAAATTTGTATTTGAAGAGCTAAGAACAGGTAAAGCTGAAGGAGGTTTAAGTTTATATAGTCGTGTTTCTCGTTTTGGTGAAGAGCAAGCAGCAAAACGGTATGGGATAACTCCAGAAGTATTAAAAGACTATACAGAAAAATCAGCAGCTTTAGTTAATAAATTAGTTGATAAAGGATTGTTTAACGAAAGAGAAAGAGCAACAACTGATAAATCTGGTAATCTTTCAGGAGGAGATGTTTTTAATGCTGCTAATCATTTGCGTACAGCAGTATTAGCTAAAGATAATATAAACCTTAGAAACCTTGCTCAGTTAAAAGAACTTGCTCAGTTTGTGGCTGGTGATAGAGGGCCACATGGAGCTTTAAGTGACTCTAAAAATAATCTTATAGGATTTCAACTTTATGATAAAGCTAAGGGAGATTCTAAAAAGTTTGAAGCTTTAGTAGAACAGAATTTAATTGAGAGGTTTAGTGAGCGTAAAGGTAAAGCCAAAGGTGGTGAAGTAGAAATTCCTAATGCTGCACCAGAGCCTGATGAAAGAATAGATAAGATGACAGGCTTGCCTTACAACTTACAGGCTGGCCCTGCTTTTATGGATGAAGAAGACCCTCTTAAAAGATTAGGACTTGTAGGAGGAGGAACAGCTAGTGATCCTTTGCATAGGTTAGGGTTTTTTACTGGAGGTTTTTTACAAGCTCTAAAAAGAGGAGCTAAAGAGTTTGAAGGAGTTAAAGAGCAAATAGAATTAGGGGCTGAACAAGTTTCTAGTGCTTTTAAATATCTAATAGATTCTAAAGGGGTAGATGAAGTAGTTTCAAACAAAACCCAAACTCCTATTGTGAAAGAAACTGAAACTCCTAGAAGCGTAATGCCAGCCCCTCAACGCTTTTTTGATCCTGAAGATAAAGCCTTTAAACCTTTTCTAGGTGATATGGGCAAACAGCCAGGAGGAAGGTATCTTGAAATGGGAGGAAAATCTCCTCAAGATATTACAGGAGAGTTCCCCTCTAAAGCTATTATAGGAGTTACGCCAGAAGGTAAGCCTGTTATGCAGGTATCTAAAGAACTTTTAGAAGGAGAAGTTCGTACTGACGGAAGAAAAATAAAAACAAACTTGTTTAAGAAAAAAGCTGGTTGGAAATGGACAAAAACTCCAGAAGGTTTTGATCCTAAACCTCCTTCTAGTTTTCCTTTAGTTTCTGTAGAAGACGGTAAACAACATTATTATTCTTTAAGAACAGAGTTTCCTGAAGGAGTTGAGCTAACAAGATATGAAAAGAAAAAATCAGAGCCTCGTCTAAGACCTACTAAAAAAGGCAATGTTCACTTAGGTGAAGTAGTAGGTGAAATTTCTGTAAGAGGTAAAAAGCATCCTGTTTATGACCAAATAAAAATTTATGGTTTAACAGGGGCAACTGCTTCTTCATTATTACAGCAGGAAGAATCAGCATTATGAACCCACAGTCCAAAGAAAATATATTTGAACAGTTAAAGATAGATGAAGGCATTAAACATGAGTGCTACCTATGCTCTGAAGATGTACCTACCTTTGGAGTAGGTCACAAGATACTAGAGACAGATCCTGAGTATGGTATGCCTATGGGTACACCCGTTGATGATGAAAGGATATGGGAAGTCTTTCAGGAAGACCTAGAGATAGCTATTAGCGAATGTATTATTTTATTTGATGAAACTGTTTGGGAATCTTTTCCTGATGAGGTTAAAGAAGTCTGTGTGAACATGATGTTTAACCTGGGTAGACCTCGTTATAGTAAGTTTGTAAAACACTTAGCTGCTTTAAAAGATCATAGATGGGATGTTGCTGGTGCTGAAGCTAGGGATAGCAGGTGGCATACTCAAGTAGGAGATAGGGCAGAGAGGCTGTGTCAACGGCTTGAAGCTCTAGCATAGGACTGTGATAGGTGAAGTTGCTGCAGTTCTTTCAGCCCTTAAAGCATTAAATGAAGGATTAGCTACCCTTAAAGAATCAGCAGGGCATGGTAAGTCTCTACAAGGGTTAGTTGGTAAATGGGGGGAAGCCTCAGAAAAATATAATGACGTAGAAAGAGCCAAAGCTGGCAAGATGTCTTACAAAGAAGCTTTAGCTATGGAGAGTGCTAAACGTCAATTAGAAAACTTTGATAGACAGTTTAAAGATATTTGCCTTATTCAAGGTCAAGGAGACTTATATAACTCTGTTAAAACTAGAATGGAAGAGTCTCGATTAGCCCATGAAAAAGAAGTTGCAAGGATTAGAAAAAGAAGAAAAGAAATAAAAGGGTATCTACAATTAGCTGGAACAGTAGCATTTGCTTGGGTATTTTTTATGGGATGTGTTTGGGCAGTAGTGTGGGTATTGGAGAATAGCCCCGTTGAATGATCATTGCTTTTCTTTTAGTGGTAGTTGTCAGTGGTGAAACTGTATCTGATGATAGGATGTTGTTTGAAAGTATTTATAGATGCAATGAGTTTGCTATTGCTATTGAGGAAGGTAAGGCTGGTTCAGACCATACAAAAAAGTTTAGAATGCAACAGAATGTAAGTGCATACTGTATCCCTAGAATGGTTCCAAAAGGAACGGAGTTATTTAAATGATAAAAATAGTAACAGTATTAATAATATTATTACTTTCTAGTTGTTCTTCTATTCCTACCTGCGGCACTAAATCCATAAAACTTCAACTTCCTTCAGCAGTCCCTTTCATGGGAAATGAACCATTTGTAATTGAAAGAAGTAATGATCATGTAGATTGTGAATTAGACCCTAGTGAGAGGAACCCTAATGGCAGCTAAAAAGAAACGTAAAGCTAAAGCTAAACCTAAATCTAAAAGTAGAGTTAATGAAGCAGGTAACTACACTAAACCTACTATGAGAAAGAGACTGTTTAATAAAATTAAAGCAGGATCTAAAGGTGGTAAGCCTGGGCAATGGTCAGCAAGAAAAGCTCAGATGCTGGCTAAACAATATAAGGAGACAGCAATATAAGGATGCAGGGGGAGGTTATAAATGACCTTAAAGAAACCTCAGAAGTCTCTTAAGAAGTGGACTAAACAAAAGTGGCGTACTAAATCAGGTAAGCCTAGTGCTAAAACAGGTGAGCGATACTTGCCTGAGAAAGCTATTAGAGCTTTAAGTGATAAAGAGTATGCAGCTACTACCAGAAAGAAAAGACAAGATACTAAGAAAGGTAAGCAGCATTCAGCCCAACCTAAACGTATTGCTAAAAAGACTAGAGCTTACAGGAAAAAGTAATGAGAGAAGAATATAAGAAAGGCGGCAAGTCTAGGAAAAGCAAATCTAAACGTGATCCTAGATTGGCTAGGGCAGGAGTAAGTGGATATAACAAACCTAAAAGAACTCCTAAGCATAAAACTAAAAGCCATGTAGTAGTTGCTAAGGTAGGTGATAAAGTAAAGACTATTCGCTTTGGTCAACAGGGTGTAAGAGGGGCAGGTAAGAACCCTAAAACAGCTAAAGATAAAGCAAGAAAAAAGTCTTACTACGCTAGACACAATGCTCAAGATGCCAAGCCTTCTAAATTATCAGCAAGGTATTGGAGTCATAAGGTAAAGTGGTAGTATAAAGGTTACAGCCAACTTAGCATCGACCTACTTAGCCTCCTTTACTAACAGGTGCTAGGTTGGCTTTTTTAAGTCCACCTTCCTAAACAATAGCCTATCAAGAAACCTAAACAAAAAATTATTTCCATAACTACTATTCAATCAACATATGAGTAGATGACCCCGTATCGGCACGGTGGGGTCAGACCGCGAGTCTTCCGCTACGACAATAGCGAAGGCCGATTTGTTTAGTCTTTATCTTTGAAAGCTTCATTTTCAGGTGTATTAGGATCGTCAGGTATGAATCTACCTAATTTATCTCTAGCTCTTTTCTTAGCTTTTTCTTTTAGTTTAGTTACGTTAGAGTCTAGTTTATGTTTAGCTTCTTCAACCCCTTCAGTTACCATGCTTTTAACTTCTTCAACAGCATCTTCAGTTTTATTTTGAATAGCTTTACTAACAAACAAACTCTTTAACCAATCTAATAGTTTCATAAATCCTCCTATTTCCAAACGTGTGTTTTCTTTTTACCTGAATACCTAACTGCTAATCCTTCAAAGATTAAAGTTTCTGCTATGTGTGTGCCATCTATTTGATAAATATTTCCAAGCACACGACCATACTTTTCTTTGGCAGTTCCTTCTCTTTTATCTTCTTCAGTACTACCTCTTAAAACCTTTTTACTTTCTACCCATATTTCTTTACCACAAAGTTCTTTCATTCTTTTCTTAGCAACTTTAGCTAATTGTTTTTCTTTTGTTCGTTCAGGGTATTTCTTAATATTAATTTTAGATTCAGGAGTATCTATTCCTTTCAACCTAACAGAACATTTATAAAACAAATCAAAGCCCAGGTCTAAAGTAACCCAGATAGTATCACCATCATAAACTCTATCTACTGTAGCTCTGTATACAAAGTTCTGACGCTTATTTGTTTTCTTTATTTTTACTTTCTTTCTCATTTTATATTCTCATATTTAAGTAGTCTTTCTTCTTCAAACTTTGCGTATGCAATTATTTTTCTTATGTCTCTTAGCTTGTCACTATGAGAAGCTTCTCCATATCTATAACAGCTACGCATAATCTCACCTAAATTAGCATTCATATTTTTATATGAAATAATATGATGAAGCTCTGTAGCTCCTTCAGGTAACTCATAATACTTAGCAGTTAAACCATTTGATGTACTCTCAGGAGCAATATCATAAGGATCTACAAATCTATAATGAGCATCAGGTTTATTTACACCATGAGCTTTATCCCACTCTTCAGGTGTAACATCATTTAGCTTCTTTGTTTTTGACACAGTACCTCCATTCATCAGGAATTGTTTCAGATGTGTACCATCTAAACTTTTTGGATGTTGCCCAATCAGCATGACTTCTTCTAGTACCATCTTTTCTACGCTTTGCTTGAGGCATAGGAAGATCTGGATCAGCAAAGATAAACACTAACTCTGTATCTTCAGGTAATGCTTTATCAATCCATACATACTTGTTGTATTCAGCGTGATCCCAGAACCTGCCTTTAGCCTCAATGTAGATGGTTTTACCATCAAACTCTCTTATAAAGTCTGGCTCATACTTATGCTCTACTACATACTCAACTTTATCACCATGATGTTTCCAATCTTTTAAGACTGATTTATGTAGCATTCTTTCAAAGTTAGAGTCATATCCTCCTTTAGACTTTCTAAGTTCTGGAGGTCTTGCTTTACGTTGACGTTTCACTAAGCCCTACCTACTTGCTCACAATACTCTTTAACATCATCAAGAGAGATAGTATCCAGGTCTTTTGTTTTGACCATGCTCTTTAAGATAGTCTTCATTCCTTTAGTAGACATAGCTAGAGTTTGATAGCCTTTGTCACTAGGAGCATACTCTTGTTTGGGAACAGAAGACTTAGTAACTTTAGCTGCTTCTGTATCTGATAGTTGTTCTTTTAAAAGAGCCATTGAAAGCTCTTCTGCTTTTCTACTAATTTTTTTAGCTGTTTTTGCGTTCATAAAAGAGGGATCTCATCTACTTTAGGTAAGCTTGATACTCTAGTGAAATACTTTACGCCATTAGCATACTTAAATGCTCTAAGTCCTTGACCTCCATTTGCATCTCTCCAGCATTCTCTTTTGTGAGAACAATAAACACAAGTCTTGTCTAGTCTCATGTTACCTTGTTTACCTTCTGCTACAGGTTGATAACAGATTTCTGGAGGGGTGTCTTCTTCTAATACTTGTAAGATGTTTTCTATTTTTTTATTGGGGTCAGGTTTGAATACATCAAATGGACTGTAGTAAGCAAGCTGTCCTGATTCTTTATTGACTGCCAGGAATGCACCTTGTTTAGATTCTTCTGCTTCTTCATAAGCTGCAAGCTGCATTAAGTATCCAAAGGTATCATTCTCATGTAGTGAACCATCAGCAAACTTTTTAAATGCAAAGTTAGAAGCAGTCTTTACATCAACTACTTCACCATTAATCTTACAATCTATATGTCCTTTGATCCCTTTAAGATCTACTTCTTTTTGTTGATCAGTAACTTCATAACCAGCCATACGCACAAACATCAATACAATCTCTTCCATCAAGTGTCCATATAAAAACTTAATGAAAGTGTAAGCAGGTATTCTGTCAGCATGAGTTTGTTTCTTTTTATCAAACCATAATTGACGTAAAGGCTTACCTAGATTAGACATCCTTACAGTAAACTCACTGGTAGGCTTAGGAGTAGACCAATGCCTTAAAGCTTCTTTAATAGCTTCTCCAGTTTTATCTATTTCTTCTTCTGATAAATCTATGGGGCCATCATTAAGCTTATCTAATACAGCATAAATATCTTTTATAAGTGAATCATTCATTTTAAATAACTCTGTCTACTTCTAAACAAAGTCCTTCCATTTTATGTTGAGAATATTTACTAACAATAAAATTCATTACTCTAGTACATTCAGCCATAGAAGAATAACTATTAAACTCCATCCACTTATGTCCTTCTGTACTAAGATAAAGAACAAATACTATAGTTGCCATGCTAGTGAGTCTCACTGTAATACTTTTTTTATTTCAGGTTCTTCAAACAGCTCATCAAAAACTTCTTCAATTTTATTTGCTGATGTTAAAAACCCTGCTTCATAACCAAAAGATTTGGGTAAAGATAAAGTCTTGTCTATCTGTTTAAGTTCTTTTTGTTTTACTTGATGAAAAGTTTTTAAAAGGATTCTTAGGTCAATAAACATTTCAGCCGACATGGGAGTACGCCCATCTAGAATACGAGAATATTTTTTTAATTCTGGGGATGCTTCTGAGTTTGTATAACCATCAATGTGAGCTACTACATACTCTCTTAGTTTCTCTCCTACTTGATCATCAGCCCCTTCATTTATGTCACTTCTCCAGTTAGGGAAAGTTCTTTTTACTTCTGTCTTCCATAAATTCATTATTCCTCCTAGTGAGTCTCACTCCAGTTGTTTCCTATGTTGTATTCAGCATCCAAGGGACAGTTAAGGCCAAAAGATATTCCTGCTTCCTTGATAGCTTGTACACCTAGCTGACCAACTTTATCAGCAATATCTTCTCTAGCTTCTATCTGCCACTCATCATGGACGTTAGCAACAAAGTGAGCATCAAGATGTTTTATATGATTATTAAGAATCACAAGAGCTTCTTTCATAACAATAGCTCCTGCACTCTGTAACAATACATTCAATGCTTTATATTCACTTCTTACAGTGAGTCTCCTCTTATCTAATCCTCTGAGGCAGTTATTTTTCTGGACTGTTCTTGATACTCTATTTTTAAGTTTCGCAAATGCAGGGAGATTATCGAAGAAAGATCGTCTAAGTTTTGCGCCTGTTTCTGCATTTCCTCTAGCCACTTTCCCAATCTCCTCATCTCCTGCTCCGTATAAAAGCGCATAGATGAATGTCTTTGCCTGATCTCTTGATTCAAGTCCTGCAAGTTGTTGATTGCGGGTGTGAATGTCTCCCGATTCAATTTCATGGACATACTCCTTATCATTCATATAGTGAGCCAACATGCGTAGCTCTAAGCCACTAGCATCAATACCAACTAGCTTGTATCCTGGTGGAACACACCAACAAGAACGGAAGTCTCTACCATAAGGGATATAGATACTAGGCACTTGAGCCATGTTAGGTTTTCTATGAGTCATGCGGCCTGTTACAGCACCACAATGAATAACATGACTATGCACTCTGAAGGTATTGCAATCAGCTTCTTCTATCCAAGAGTTAAGCTGCCCTAGACGTTTCTGTAGTAGAAAGTAGTTCTTGATAAGCAATGCTTCAGGGATGTGGGTAGCATTCTCTAAGACTTTCTCATCTAAGATAGGCGTACCTTTAGGAGTAAACTTAGTAGGCTTCCAGCCAGCTTCTATTAGATACTCAACAAGTTGAGGTCTTGAAGAAACATTAAGCTCCTTAACTGTTGTCCTAATAATATAAGGTAGTCTGTTATCTCCTTCTTTACGAAAGATATATAACTCTGACATCTCCATTAGTTCTTCATCAGATAGTCTAGTACCTGAGCCATCCTCAGTGACTGCGTTTCTAGCAATGCTTCCATCTTTCTTGTGTTTAGGAAACAACTTAGTTTCAATAATTCTAGGTTTAAAAACTTCTTTTATTTTAGTTTCTGTCTTTAGCATCTCCTCGTCTAACATGCTTTTAAGAGCAGCAGCTTTACTCATGTTAAGTAGGAAGCCATGCCTCTCTTGAGCACCTAATATCTCAGCAACATCATGCTCAAGCTTTACACTTTGCCTACTAAACTTTCCTGCTGTTCCTTCTTTCAAAAGCTCTTCAAAGACTTTTGTATTAAGCTCTACATCACGAATGCAATACTCAAGCATCTGTGCTGAGTAAGCACTGTAATCATTAAAGTCAATCTTAGGATAAGAAAGAAGAGTTCCCCAATCACCTAGCCTATGTCCAGGCTTGCGATCAGGGCTAAACAATCTAGACAGAACTAAGGTATCTAAGATCCTAGCGTCCTTAGCAAAGTCAGGTTGGTTAAGTATCTTTCTGACACAAGGTATATCAAATGCCAATATATTGTGACCTACTAAAGTGTCTGCTGTATTTAAATGCTCAACAGCATTAGTTAACTCATGTGGCCCAAAGGTTTTTATTTCTTTTGTATTAGCATCTTGAGTAACAATGCACCAGATTTTTGTGTACTTAACGCCATCAGTCTCGACATCAAATACAAGGGTTGTCATGCGAACACCTCCTGATCTGTTACCATTTCTAAATCTCTATCATCACACTCATGTAACCTACCTGTTACTGGGTCATACTCAATAAAACCAGACTCACCTACTTCACCAGTGTACCTGTTCTTAAGTATTCTTAAGCGTGTAGTCCTAGCCTCCTGCTCATCTTCAGCTTGTTGATTACGCTCTAATGCAAGAACAGCATCAGCAATCTGTGCAATAACATGAGAGCCTCTTAGATGACTAAGATTAACTTCAGCACCATTCTCATGGCCCTTGTTACCATCTAGTCTTCTGAGATGAGAGACAGTAATGATAGCTATATTAAGTTCTTCACAAAGATCCCTGAACTTGTGCATGATCTTATTGATCTCTGCTGTTTCATTGTCTCCACCTGCAGCACTGATCATGTGAATGTGGTCAATAAAGATCCACTTACATTGTGATCCTGCTGCCATGAACTTAACTCTATCTGCTATAGCATTAAGATTGTTCTCACCTACATGCTCATAGACCCATACTCTATTCTTGTTGTCACCTTCAAATAAAGCATCGTGCCATTCAGATAGTCTGTTTGTATCAAATGTCTCTCTGATGCTATGTTTAGATAAACGCTCATTAGCTTGGATAGACATTAAGCCATCAATGGTACGTTCATAACTTTCTTCAAGCATGATGATACCAATGTTGTCTTGAGTCTGTTGAAGCAACCAGTGTTGCCACTCCCTACAAACTGCACTCTTTCCTAGCCCTGTACCAGCAGCTAATACAAAGACTTCACCTTGCCTTAACCCCTCAAGCTTTTCATTCAAGCCTCTCCAAGGAAAAGGAATAGAGAGTTTAGATGGACGCTCTAAGTATCTAGCTTTGCTATCACTGACAGATACTAAGCCACTAGGTGTATAAGTCTTGGCATTCCACCAAGCATTCTTCCAAGCATCCTTTTCTCCTGCCATGAGCATTTCATTGACATCATTGAAGCCTGAAGGAAGTGACATGATCTTTGTCTTTCCTGTTTTAAGAAGTCTAGCTACCTTCTCAGTAGCTTTTCTTCCAGGTTCATCCATATCAAAGCAAAGTACTACATGATCAAAAGAATATAAGTATTCAAGATTATCTCTGATAGCACGTTCAGCTTCTGAAGAAGACTTAATACCTAGTACAGCATAGTTAGTCCCTCCTTCATTCAGCATTTGATAGGCAGACATAGTATCTATCTCACCTTCACAGAGAGTTACATACTTCTGACCGCCTTCAAATAATTGTTTACCAAAGAAGTGAACACTTGATGCGCCATCAGACCAATAGAAAGCATTACCTTCTTTGTTCTTTTTGGCTAGGACATCCCTTGTTTTAATAACCTCCCTTTCTCCATCATAGTAGGGATAGTAATGATGGGTATCATTTTGGTTAGCATCCTTTGCGATCCTAACATTAAACTTCTTAGCAGTAGGTAGACTAATACAACGTGATTTAATCTCACTGATCTCTCCACCTAAAGGTCTAGAAGGTTTAGTTGGTTTAGCTGGTTTAGAGATGAAGGAGAGATTATCTCCTCCACTCTGTTCCTGCTGTTCCATCTTTGCAATAGCATATTGACCAGCATCCCAACGTGTCTCACAAACAAAACAGTAGGCATGTCCATCATCTGCATAGACAGATAAACCATCACTGCTACCACAATCAGGATTCACACAAGGCTGGTGCTTTGCTAAGTATTCAGTAGGCATAACTTAATCCTTTGTTTAATTTTGTTGATCTTTGTTTTCAGCTTCCTCAGTGATAAGCATGTTATCAGTGACCAAAGTTTCTAACTGTTTAGTAAAAACCTGCAATGCAGTAGCTTGAATAGCAGCATCATTTTTATGGTTAGCTAAATTACTTTGAGCTAACGTAGCAAGGTTAATCTTTTCAATAAGTTCCTTGCGCTGCTGTTCATCAGCTTTCAGCAGGTCATACTTTTTATTGTTGAGTGTTAAAATATTATCTGCCATTAGAAAGGAATCTCATCTTCATTGATATCAGGATTGGCTTCAGAAGTATTAGCTAGTTCCAACACTTGAATACCATCAAACCAAGCAGTCGTATACTTACCCTTTGAGTAAGTGTAGGGATGCCAGAATACAGCTACCTTGCTACCGTTAGGGATATACTCATCATCCTTATCAGGATCAAAAAAGTCTTCACGATCTGCATCCTTAGCAAAGGGAGCTTGGTTAGGGTTCCCATTGTAATCAGTTGCCCACCTCTTAATTAAAATAACAGGCTTGTCAGTGTAAGACCTACCTCCTGCCTCCTTAAAACCAACATTTACACCTTTAGATTTTATAAGTGCTACACCATCTTCATCGAGAGCTAGATTAACTTCATATTGAAACCTGCCTGAACCAGGGTTCTTACTTTCATTGAAGTCAGGCCCAGGCTCTTTTACCTTGGCATAGTAAGCAAGCCCTTCTATTTTTAACATTGTTCCATCAGACATTTTGTTCTCCTTTGTTGGCTAATTGTTTTTCATATAAATATTTTTCAACTAAATCATAACCAGTGTGGTTCATGCCTAGTCCAAAAATAACTTCTACATAATTAGGATCTTCATCGCTTTTTCTAGCACGACAAATCAGTTTATCTTTGTACATTTCACTACCGTACAGTGAGGTAAACTCCTCCCAATCACTTTTTTTGAGTTGAATACTCATCCTTATCTAGCCTCCTTTACTAGATGGTCTATGAATTGTGGTATCTGATCCCAGATAAAATCATCATTTACTTCTCCCTCTCTATGCATAAGAGGGTGATTCTTTGCACGTTGAGCAGCAATCACATAAGTAATTAACTCCTCTTGAGTTTCCTTAGAGACTGTGCATACTCCTGCACCCCAGAAAAAACGGACAACAGAATCCTGTATGAGATCTCTCTCATCTTCAGTAGTCATTTAAAGCCTCCTTAATTAAGCTACTTTGAGCAGCTTACAAGCATTGCGTACTTGTTCACCTCTATCTACTTGAATAGAAACAATGTTCTTTGCAGTATTCTTAGTGGAAGCAGGAGCATGTGTGGCCCAATGAGTCATGGCATTGTAAGCAGCCCACTCATTTGAACCTAAAACCTTTTGTTCATCCTTAGTGTACCGTGACCACATGTAGTTCATTGCCTTAGATAGCTTATAATTCTTAGAAGAAAGCAATTCATACAAAGACATCTGATCATCTACCTGAAACTTTGCAGCCTTAGCAAAGATCCTGAACGCTTCCATATCAGTAATAGACTGTTTTTTCCAAGCAGTCCATCGCTCACGCTCTTTCTCAAATCCATTCAGAACAGCAGCAATCTTTCTTGCTCCATGATCAGGAGACATTTTGGGAGTGTGTTTTGTTTTAAACAGAGTGAAGTGATCAATGGATACTTGACCATTGGTACACACCATTCTTAGATAGCCTACCTCCAATGTGAAACACCAGCTACCATCAAAACTATTTCTGTGGCACAACCTTAATGCTGAGACATCACCTCCACCAAGGTCTATTTCATGGGCAGGTAGTGTGTAGTTAACAACATACCGTCCACCATCATAAGCCTCAGAGTACTCTCTACTGATGTCAGTCAGATCTAAACCTGAATCAATCAGCATTTTTTCAATGATGTTGACACCATGAATAGGTTGGTAATCAAGATTAAATTTATCTTTAACAACATTGATGACTTGATTGTTTCTTGTATTTAAAATGAGATGTCTACCAGGAGCGTTTACATAATCATGCTCTTCTGTTTTGTATAAGACAGGAGTCTTGGAATAGACAGGAAGTTTAGAAGACAGATCACCTAGTTTTTCTAGATGGCTTTGAGCAACTGATCGAGGGGATTGAAACGTATAAACATTATTGTTCATGTTTGTTTTTCCTTGTTTAAAATAGTTAAAAAGAAAATCAATAAAAATATATTTACTGATATTTAAATATGTAACTGAGTCTAGTGGGTAATCAAGGCAATGAGTACCCCTTAGCACTCAATTCCATACTATCTCCATCGTTGTTTACCAATGATGAAAAGATACTTGAGAATACTTGAGGAATAGTGTAGGACTATGGAGAGATAATGGAGACTATTCTGTATTAAGTGCAGGGATTGATTCAATTAAGCAGCTATGAAAAGGGTTTACGTCCCTCGCTAGACCCTGCTTGTTCATTGAATCTTTAGATGTCCCTGCTCACCTTCGAGAGTTAAAGGTCTAGCTACTAAGGATACTCAACCAGCGTGACTGCGCTGTAAGTAACCTTATTAGTTCTGATGTTAGCAGCCGCTACCACTTTGTAAATAGTTAAATCAGGGTCAGATATGCCCATACGTTTAACATAAATAGCTAAAGCATCCTCTACATCTTCCCTGAATGCTTGATAGCCTATATTAGATACACCTGAATCATCCGTATCTAACACCTTAACAACTGCAATCTCCAACGGAATATCATAAATAGGCCTATCTGATCCTTGTGCAAGACAAAGTACAGTTAAAGGTTCATCCATCATCTTTGTCCTCCTCAGTAATTCTTTCATAAGGTACTTGTATTTTGAGATGAAGAAACCCTCCTTGCATCGAAGTAATAGCATAGGTGTAAGGGCAGGTATCAACCCAATCAATACAGGACTGCATATTTTCAGCATGAGCGTTTTTCATAATTACTCCTTGTTTTTACTAGTTGGTTTTGGTTTTTCAATCTCAGGTTTTTGAAGACGTTCAGTCTTCCTATCTAAGATACTATCTGACAAATCCATCATCTCATCCATTAGATCAAAGATAGATTTATCTCTGTGTTCACTCATCTAAATATCCTCCTATCTACAGGTACAAACCATCTAAATTTGGGTTCAGTGTCAGCATCTTCCGCCATATTTCTGCTCACCTTTCTCTTTACAACCTTAACTTTCTTCTCAGGATTCTCATTTAGAACCATGATCCTTTGACCATCCCGATAGATAATATTAAAGAACTCAGGGTAGCCACTCATACTTCAGCTCCTTCTTTTTCAAGGCAGTCAAAACAAACACCACAGTCGTCAATGAACCCTGTTTCCACATCAAACTCGCACTCTGGGCAAGTCACCAAATTCCACGGTGCGTTTGAATCAAACAATGCACCTTCTGGGTATGGATTACCTCTCATACATCCTCCTCTTCTTCCTGGTTAAGACCTAACAGCATCTCTTCTAACTTGTCTGCCATGCTGTCAGGCAATTCTTCTATGACGATAGTTAGTCCTTTTATTTGATCAATTAATTGTTTAATTAATTCTTCATCCATTTAAAAATTCTCCCACTATTTTGTCCAATACTCTCCTACCCAGCTTTGGGTGAACGCAATTTCTCAAGACTTGAGCAGGGTCATGGTTGCCTTCATAATAAATTGGCTTTGCGTAATGAATGCCTAACCAATCCTGAAGTTTTTTCATTCCCTCTAAATTTGATAGGTTAATAAAATTGGATGGCCTTGGCTCATCTTCAATATTATTTAACTTACAATTTGACCAAAAGACATGCCTACCAATGACTGTTTCAGGTTTAATCAGATATTCATAGTAAGGGATAACATTTTCTACTACCCACAGCCCTTTAAATGAGTGAGTTAAAAATAATATTTCTTCGTACAGTCTTAAATCTGGATAGCGGGGCTTGCGGTTTTGTCCACTTCTGATCATTCGAGAGTGAGACTGGCAAGGTGGAGATGACCACACAAAGTTATAGTCTTCGTGATGATCCAATAAATATTGATGTGCGTCAGCTATTATAACTTTGTGATTCGGATGTTTATCTTTGTAAATTTCTGCCAAACCGTCAGTATATTCAATAGCGGTAACGTCATGTCCATGCCAGGATAGACTATTACCTCCCACACCTGCATACAAATTTAAAATTTTCAATTTAACCTCCTTTGATCTCCTTGCTTAATCTGCGAATCGCAAAAGTTGTCCATACCCTAATGCTGCTGGCTACGTCATCAAAACTTTCTTGGAATGGATACTCTTCAGAACAGTCTGCATCTTCACCTGCTTTGTTATAGATACACTCCGTTAAGACGTTAGCTGCATCAGCAAAGTCATCGTAAGCTTTTATTAAATCTAATGTGTCTCTCATATAGCTCCTCCTTACACCACTGGTATCATAGGTAAATCTTCATAACTGGTTCTTAAGGAACCTGCACCATTCATCTCATCGTCCATGCAGACGAATAGACAATTACCATCATCAAGAAACAAGATGATTGATGCACTATCCCATCCCAGATCTTGTTGCTCAGTCCCTTTGAGATATCGAGCATCCACAATTGTTTTTCCTTTCAAGGTATCCCTAGCTTTTTTACCCCATTGAACTTTTAGTTTTAGTTTTTCTTTATCCATTAATCATCCTCCCCTACAATTCTGTAGTCATACCAACCACAAGCTACAGCAATGCCTAGTCTAAACCCTTCTAACTCTTCTTGAGTTCTAAAAGTATAAGTCTCTGGCTCTGCTTCATAACTGCCAGGTAATTTTTCTCCCCAAAGTATTTGTATTTGGAACATTGTTTCACCTGTTAATGGATTA
>LULH01000038.1_pt1 | contig 46910 bp, 45 predicted proteins | sample 728201 | NCBI WGS metagenome assembly LULH01 (sample SAMN03860294, study PRJNA289734) | marine metagenome | biome: seawater column; feature: ocean; material: water; isolation source: Red Sea water column Station 169 - depth 100m | place: Saudi Arabia: Red Sea | collected 2011-10-15 | depth 100 m
TTACACTTCTTGCACCTAAAACATATGGATCTTCCTCAGATGAAGAAAAATATAAATATTTAGATCTATTTGGGCAGGTATTTGACAGGGTAAGATCATCCTATGTAGAAGAGGTTACGGATCAAGAGTTAATTGAAAAAGCGATTGATGGAATGTTGTCAGGTTTAGATACTCATTCTGGTTTTATGAATGAAGAAGTATTTCAAGAAATGCAAATGGATACAGAGGGTAAATTTGGGGGATTAGGTATTGAAATTACCATGGAAGAAGGTTTTGTAAAAGTCATTGCTCCGATTGAAGATACACCAGCATATGAAGCTGGAGTTCTTGCAGGTGATTACATTATTCAAATAGATGAAACACCTGTTTTTGGTCTAACTCTAAATGAAGCCGTTGAATTAATGAGAGGTAAAAAAGGTGAACCAATAGTAATTACTATTTCGAGAGCAAATACTGAACCCTTTGAGATTGAAATTATTAGAGATTATATAAAAATTAGATCAGTAAAAAGTGAAGTACTTAATAATATTGGATATTTGAGAATAACATCTTTTAACGAACAAACAGAAAGTGGCCTTCTTGATGCAATAAAAAAAATTGAAAAAGAAAACCAAATAAAAGGTTATGTTTTAGACGTACGGTCTAACCCAGGCGGTCTTCTTACTCAAGCAGTTAAGGTAACAGATATATTCTTGGAAAGAGGAGAAATTGTTTCAACAAGAGGTAGAGATAAAAAAGATATTAGAAGATATCGTGCAAAGAAGTCTGATAGAACTAATGGTAAACCACTTGTTGTAATTATTGACGGAGGTTCTGCATCTGCATCTGAAATTGTTGCAGGCGCCCTACAGGATCATAAAAGAGCAATCATTATAGGCACACAATCTTTTGGTAAAGGATCAGTACAAACAATAATTCCCTTTCAAGTTTCAAATAGCGATAATCTCACTGGTATAAGATTAACTACAGCTAGATATTATACCCCTTCAGGTGAATCAATCCAGGGTAAGGGTATTGTTCCAGATATAATTATTGAGCAAGGAGAATTTGAATCTTTTAATTATAAAAGATTTTCTGAGTCGGATTTAAAAGATTCCCTTGATAAAAATAACGAAGAAGAATTAGAAGATAATGAAGATAATGAATTAAGTGAATTTGAAAAACGTTTAGAGCTTGATTATCAACTTCGTAGAGCCTTTGATCTTGTACAAGGTGTTAGTCTCTTTAATGAAATTCAAGAATAATAATGCAAAAAAAATATAGAAAATGTGTGGGAATGATGATTCTCAACACAAAAAATCAGGTTTTAGTTGGCAAAAGATTAGATAATCCCAGCGGGTATTGGCAAATGCCCCAAGGTGGTATTGATGAAAATGAAAATCCTGAAGAAGCAGTTTGGAGAGAAATGATGGAAGAAATTGGTACTAATAAAGCGTCCTTAATTGCTTCATCTAAAGAATGGATATCCTATGACATACCAAGTGAAATTTTAAGCACTTTACCCTGGGGAAATGAGTATATGGGTCAAATTCAAAAATGGTTTTTATTTAACTTTAATGGAGATGATAGAGATATAAATGTAGGAACAGAAAATCCTGAATTTAGTGATTGGAAATGGATGAATTACGACGAAATTACTCATAATGCAGTACCATTTAAAAAAAATGTTTATCAGAAAATTCAAAGTGAATTTAAAAAAGTTCTAACAGATGTTTAATGAAAATCCTGAATTAATAATCACAAGCTTAGATAAACAAATATGGGATGAAGAGTTAGAAAACTTTGTTCCTAAAAATATTTTTGATGTTCATACCCATATTTATAAATGGAGTTTTAATCAAGATCCTAAAAAAGATATTGGTGAAAGAAATTTTCAAGGAAAATATTTTAGTGAAGTATCTATGAGATTTGCAGATCAAGTAGATCAATTACTTATGCCTAATAGAGTTGTAAACAGGTTAAGTTTTCCTTTTCCATTCAAATATCCATGTAACTTTGAAGGTTCAAATGAATATATTTTAGAACAAACTAAAACACTTACTGAAAATAAGTGCTTAATTTTAATTAACCCAAATATGGATAAAAATTATATTGAAGGGCTTTTATTAAAAAATAACATTAAAGGCTTTAAACCATATAGATTTTATTCAAAAACAAAGGATACAATTAATTGCAAAATTTTAGATTTTATAACTGAAGAGCAAATAGAAATTGCAGATAAATTTGGACTTATCATTATGATGCATTTAGCAAAAAAGGATGCAATTGCCGATGATGATAATATTAATGACCTAATTTATTTGAGTGATAAATATCCTAACGTTAAATGGATACTTGCTCACTGTGCTAGAAGTTATTCTGCTTGGGCGTTAGAAAAAGGAATTAAGAAAATTAGAGATTTAAAAAATATTTGGTATGATTGTTCTACAGTATGTGAATCTGATTCAATTGACGCTCTGTATCAAGGAGTTGGTCTTGAAAAAATAATGTATGGATCTGATGATATGATAGGGAGAATGAGAGGGAAATATATTACTTTTGGGAAAGCTTGGTCTGCAATAAATTCTGATAATCATAATTTAGCTCTAAGTCATTGTGATGATCGAATGACATTTATTAGATACGAACAATTAAGAGCAATGAAAAGAGGAATTCGAAATAGCAAAATAACGGAAAGTGAAAAGCAGGATCTTTTTTATAATAATGCAAAAAATTTAATAGACTCTGTTAATTCTAGAAATTAAATCTTATCATAAAAACTTACAGTTATAGCTTCTAATTTAGCTTTTGCTATCGACAGTTGCTCTTCTGACTCTTTACTTTCCTTACTACCTAATTCTTCAATTTCTTTTTCAATTGAAGACTTGTCTAAAGAATTTAGTTCAACTACACTTTCTGCAAGAACGATACATTTCTCTGGATTAATTTCAGCAAAACCACCTGATACAAAAAATGATTTAACTAAATTTTTATCCTCACTATAAACCATCACTCTACCAGGTCTTAATGAGGACATTACTTGACTATGTCCAGGTAAGACACCCAGATCACCATCTTTGCCTGGAACAATAATAGTTCCAACATCATCATTAAAGATGAGGTTTTCTGGAGAAACTAAATCAAAAGAAATTGTTGCCATTATGCAGCTTCAGCTTCTAATTTTTTAGCTTTTTCAATAGCTTCATCAATACCACCTACCATATAAAATGCAGCTTCTGGCATATGATCATATTCACCTTTTACGAGTCCATCAAAACTTTTTATGGTATCTTCAAGATCAACATATTTTCCAGGAGAGCCTGTGAAGACTTCTGCAACAAAAAATGGTTGGCTCAAAAACTTTTCTATTTTTCTAGCTCTTGCAACTGTTAACTTATCTTCTTCTGAAAGCTCATCCATTCCTAGAATAGCTATTATATCTTGAAGACTTTTATATGTTTGTAGAACTCTTTGTACTTCTCTAGCAACTCTATAATGATCATCACCAACAACTTGTGGATCTAAAATTCTAGAAGTAGAGTCTAATGGATCAACTGCTGGATATATTCCTTTTTCAGAGATAGCTCTATTTAGAACTGTTGTTGCATCCAAATGTGAAAAGGATGTTGCAGGTGCAGGATCAGTTAAGTCATCTGCAGGAACATATATTGCCTGTACTGATGTAATAGATCCTTTTTTTGTAGTTGTGATTCGTTCTTGTAAAGCACCCATATCTGTTGCAAGTGTTGGCTGATATCCAACTGCAGATGGGATACGCCCTAGAAGAGCTGACACTTCAGAGCCTGCCTGGGTAAATCTAAATATGTTATCTACAAAAAATAACACATCCTGACCTTCTTCATCTCTAAAGTATTCTGCTTGAGTTAATCCTGAAAGAGCAACTCTAGCTCTTGCTCCTGGTGGTTCATTCATCTGACCATAAACAAGTGCAACTTTTGAATCTTTTCCTTTTAAGTCAATAATTCCTGATTCAATCATTTCGTGGTACAAGTCATTACCCTCACGCGTTCTTTCTCCCACACCAGCAAATACCGAATATCCTCCATGAGCCTTGGCAATGTTGTTAATTAATTCCATAATTAAAACTGTCTTACCAACTCCGGCTCCGCCAAATAATCCGATTTTACCACCTCTTGCATAAGGTGCTAGTAGATCAACCACTTTAATTCCTGTTACCAGAACTTCAGTTTCTGTAGATTGATCAACAAACTCTGGCGCTGGTCTATGAATAGGATAAGATTTACTTGTTCCAATGTCGCCTCTTTCGTCAACTGGCTCTCCTACAACATTCATAATTCTACCTAGAGTTTCCGGGCCTACAGGCATTGAAATAGGGGCACCTGTATCAGTAGCTGTTTGACCTCTAACTAGTCCATCTGTTGTATCCATAGCAATTGTACGAACAGCATTTTCTCCTAAATGCTGAGCAACCTCTAGCATTAATCTTGTTCCGTTGTTGTCAACTTCTAGAGCGTTCATGATTGCAGGAAGTTCACCATCGAACTCTACATCAACAACAGCTCCGAGAACTTGTGATATTTTTCCAGTTAAATTGTTAGCCATATATCCCCCTTTATATTGATTCAGCTCCAGAAATAATCTCTATTAATTCTTTTGTAATGAACGCTTGTCGCGTTCTATTATACTTTAACGTTAAACTATCTATCATTTCACCTGCGTTTCGGGTTGCGTTGTCCATTGCAGCCATTCTTGCTCCCTGCTCCCCTGCATCACTTTCCAAAAGTACTTTAAATATTTGAATAGAAACATTTTTTGGAAGTAAATCCTTTAAAATTGTTTCTTCATCAGGCTCATAATCATAAATTGCATTTGAAGAATTTTCTTTTTCTTCTTCCTTTTCAGAATTTGAAACGTCTAATGGTATTAATTGTTGTTGTGTTACTTCTTGAGAAATAGCTGATTTAAATTTATTAAAAACTAATATGCATTTATCAAATTTACCCTCAAAGTATAATTCTTGAAGCTTATTAGAAATATTTAATGCAGACTCGTAACCAGTACTTGAAACATTTAAGTCGACAAAACTCTCTATAATTTGATCCTTCATTACTCTATTAAAAAAGTCTCTACTTTTTTTCCCAACTGGCATTAGTTGAACTTTTTTTCCATTACCCTCAAGTGATTTAACTAACTTAAAAGTTTCTCTATTTATGCTGCTGTTAAATCCACCACATAAACCTCTATCAGCACTTACTGGAACTACGATATAATTCTGATCATTGCCAGTGCCTGTTAAGAGTTTAATTATACCTTCCCCAGATGCAGCAGATGATGCAAGAGAGGAAAGCATCTCCTCTAGTCTTGATGAATATGGTCTTGCTGCTTCAGCTTTTTCTTGTGATCTACGTAACTTACTTGCAGCAACCATTTTCATTGCTGATGTAATTTTTTTTGTAGATCCAACTGAATTGATCTGAGTTTTGATATCTTTTAAACTTGGCATAGATTAGTTACTTGCAAACTTTCCAACCAAATCATCTAAGATTGATTTTAATTTATCATCATTTTCTTTAGATAATTCTTTTTCATTGGCAATTGCATCTAATAAATCACTATGCTTAGTTCTAATCTCATTTAAAACTTCTGCTTCAAACTTGACTACATCGCCTACTGCAACTTTATCAAGATATCCGCGCACACCAGCATAAATAGATACAACTTGCTCTGAAACCGTTAGTGGTGAATACTGACCTTGTTTTAAGATTTCAACTAGTCTTGCACCACGATCAAGTAATTGTTTCGTTGAAGCGTCTAAGTCTGATGCAAACTGTGCAAAAGCAGCCATCTCACGATATTGAGCTAATTCAAGTTTTACAGGACCAGCAATTTTTTTCATTGCTTTTGTTTGAGCTGCAGAACCAACACGACTTACGGAAAGACCAACGTTAATCGCAGGACGAATACCAGCAAAAAATAAGTTTGTTTCTAAAAATATTTGTCCATCAGTAATGGAAATAACATTTGTTGGAATATAAGCAGATAAATCTCCTGCTTGAGTTTCAATAATTGGAAGGGCGGTCAAACTTCCACCACCATGTTCATCACTCATTTTGGCAGCTCTTTCTAAAAGACGACTATGAATGTAAAATACATCTCCGGGATATGCTTCACGTCCTGGAGGTCTTCTTAATAATAGAGACATCTGTCTGTAAGCAACAGCTTGCTTTGATAAATCATCATAAACAATTAATGCATGCATACCGTTATCTCTAAAATACTCACCCATTGTACAACCAGTATAAGCAGATAAAAATTGCAACGGTGCAGGCTCTGATGCAGTTGCAGATACAACAATTGTATATTCCATTGCACCATTATCTTCTAGTGTTTTTACAATTTGAGCAACTGTTGATCTTTTCTGACCAATTGCGACATAGATACAATATAACTTTTCTTTTTCATTATCTGATTGATTTACAGATTTTTGATTTAAGATTGTATCAATAGCAACAGCAGTTTTACCTGTTTGTCTGTCACCAATGATTAATTCACGTTGTCCTCTTCCAACTGGAACAAGAGCATCAAGTGCTTTAATACCTGTCTGCATAGGTTCAGATACACTTTGACGAGGAATAATACCTGGGGCTTTTAATTCAATTCTTCTCTTTTCAGAAGATTGAATAGGACCTTTACCATCAATAGGATTTCCTAAACCATCAACAACACGTCCTAACAATTCTTTTCCAACAGGAACGTCAACAATTTCTCCTGTACGTTTAACTGTGTCACCTTCTTTAATTCCAGTATCATCACCGAAGATTGAAACACCAACGTTATCCATTTCAAGGTTGAGGGCCATACCTTTAATGCCGCCTGGGAATTCTACCATCTCTCCAGCTTGTACTTGATCAAGACCATACACACGTGCAATTCCGTCTCCAACACTTAGTACTGTTCCAACCTCAGCAACATCCGCTTTAGTTTCAAAATTAGCTATTTGGTCTTTAATTACAGACGATATTTCTGCAGCTTTAATTTCCATTATGCCCCCTTCATTGCAATTTTAAGTTTATTAATTTTATTAGCTATAGATGTATCAATCATTTTGGAACCAACCTTAACAATTAAACCACCAATAATGTCTTCATCAACATCAAAATTTAAAGATAATTTTTCACCTAAAGATTTTTTAAGTTGATTTGTAATATTATTTTTTTCATCATCAGATAATATGTTTGCTGATGTTATGTCAGCAGTAATATCACCTCTTTTTTCAGAGTTTATTTTTTTAAATTGTAAAATAATAGAACCGATATTTGAAATTCTTTTATTGTTATCAAGAACTTTTAAAAAAGTTGTCGTAAGATTATGTAAATTTGCTTTAGAAAATAATTTTAACAAAATATTAAGCTTCTCATCTGAATTTACTAATGGACTTTTAATTACTTGTCTCAATTCTGAACTTTCTTTCAATGCTTTTTGCACTAATTCAAAGTCATTTAGAATATCATCAATACATTTTTTTTCAGAAGCAAGATCATAGAGAGCTGCTCCGTACCTTTCAGATATTAGGTCTCCAGATAATGTATTAGATGCCATAAATTAAGTTCATAAGAAGTTTAGAGATAGGCTATTAACACATCAGAAAAAGTAGGTAAACTGTCAGTTTGTGCGTCAAATGAGTTAAATTGAAGATATTTTTAAAATTGTGGGTAAATTACATAAATGAATAGGGATCGACATCAATAATTAACTTTACAGAAGAAGGTAATTTAGTCTTTTCGACAATTTTTTTTGTGAATTTATTCAGATTTTTTCTACTATTACTCTTCAATAATATTCTGTATCGATATTGTCCTCTAAGCAGAAAAATTGGAGCTTCAACTGGACCTAGAATTTTAATATTTTTACTATTTTGATCTTGTTGAGCCAGTCTTGAAGCATGTTTAAGAACTAAAGCTTTTGTATGACTAGAAAGAATTATTGAAGTCATAAAACCAAAAGGAGGAATATTAAAATTCTTTCTTTCTTCTAAAGCTCTTTCAATAAAAGCTTCTCTTTCTCGAAGTTGAATCGACTTAATTATTTCTTGATCTGGAAAATATGTTTGAAGAAAAACTTTACCAATTTTTTTTCCTCTACCAGCTCTTCCTCCAACTTGCTGAAGTAGGTTAAAAGTTTTTTCTATAGCTCTAGGATCACCACCAAATAAACCTGCGTCCGCATCAACGATTCCTACTAATGACAAATTTGGAAAATCATATCCTTTTGCCATAATTTGTGTGGCTACAATTATATCTATATCTTTGTTGTTTATATCAGTAATAAATTTTTTAATTTTGTTTGGTGTGTTAACATTGTCGCTAGACATGATGGAAATATTTTTTCCAGGAAAGAATTCTTTTAACTCCTCTGCAACTCTCTCAACTCCAGGACCAACAAATTTTATACTATCTTTTTCATTACATTGAGGACAATTTAAATTTAATTTTTTTATAGTTCCACATTGATGGCATAAGAAAACTTTTTTGTGTTGATGCATTACCATCCATGATGAACATTGATCACATTCATATCTGAATCCACAACTGTTACATAAGGTTAATGGAGAATATCCTCTACGATTTAAAAAAATAAGAGTTTGTTCCTTATTTTCTAAGCACTGAGAAATAGAATCTATAATTGATTGTGATATCCATTTATCTTTATCAAGTTTATTTTTATTTAAATCAATTATAGAAATTTCAGGTAATGGAGTTCCAGAAAATTGTTTTGATAAATAGACTTGATCATATTTTTTAATTTTAACATTATTTATTGTTTCTAAAGACGGCGTTGCTGAAGCTAATAATATAAAATTTTTTTCAATTTTAGCTCTTACAACTGCAAGATCTCTTGCTTGGTAACGTATATTGTCCTCTTGTTTATAACTAGAATCATGTTCTTCATCGACAACAATTAATCCTAAGTTTGTAAAAGGAAGAAACAAACTTGAACGAGCACCAATAACAATAACTGGATCTCCTGCAAAACATTTATGCCAAATTTTTTGCCTATTTTTTTTTGTAATTTTAGAATGCCACAAACACACTTCCATTCCAAAACGCTTCTTTACTCTTGTCTCTAATTGCGGTGTTAAGCTAATTTCTGGAACCATTATTAATATTTGTTTTTTTTCTTTTAAAAATTTATCTATTATTTCAAAATATACTTCAGTTTTACCAGAGCCTGTTACACCTTCTAATAAAACAGGTTTGTTTGATTTATTAAATGATTGGGTGATTTCTTTAAATGAATTAGCTTGCTCTTCACTTAAAGTCACTAAAGAAGGTTCGGTGTTATTGAAACTATCTAATTTTTCTTTATCAAATTCAACTATATCATTATTAATAAGAAATAATTTTAAAACTGCTCCTAGTGGAGCTAAAGTATAACTTGCGATCCAATTTATAAAATCGATTGAAGAATTCTGAAGGATAAGATCATTACAAATTTTTGTAACCTCTTTAATTTCGTATCCAGGATTTTTAACATTCTTCTTCCAAATAATTCCAGCTTCTATTTTTTTTCCAAATGGAACTAAGACTACTTGACCAATTTCAAGTTGCTCATTTGTTGAAGAATAAGTGAAAACTTTGTCGAAAGGTCTTGTTACTACTACATCGTACAACATTATATTTATGTATTTTTTATATGTTAACTTTCTAAATAACTTGTATATGGTATACAACAAACAATGAAATTTTTTATAGACACTGCCGATATACCTCAGATTGAAGAGTTAATGCCTAGTGGATTAATAGACGGTGTTACGACAAACCCATCTCTAATTGCAAAAAGTGGTAAAGATATGGGAGAAACAATTAAAACAATTTGTTCCATAGTATCTGGTCCAGTAAGTGCAGAAGTGACAGCAACGGAATATAACAAGATGCTTGAAGAAGGTGAATACTTAGCATCATTAGCTAAGAATGTTGCTGTAAAAGTTCCTCTCACACCTGCTGGTCTTCAGACATGCAAAGCTCTTAGAGAAAAAGATATCATGGTAAATGTAACATTATGTTTTAGTGCTGCTCAAGCATTACTAGCCGCTAAGGTTGGTGCAACATTTATTTCTCCATTTGTGGGAAGACTCGATGATATTGGTGAAAAAGGTATGGATCTAATTTCAGATATAGTAATAATGTATGAAAATTATGGATTTGATACGGAAGTATTAGTTGCTTCGGTAAGAAATACTCAACATCTTATTGATGCAGCTGTGATTGGTGCCCATGTTTCAACTCTACCACCTAAAGTTATTCACGAATTATATAAACATCCTCTCACAGATAAAGGGCTGAAAGCATTTCTTGATGATTGGGCAAAAACAGGACAGCAAATCTTGCCAAAATAATCGTCATGGCGCATGAAGATGAAATTAGTGAAAAACAAATAATAAATTTTTTAAAAAAAAATAAAAATTTTTTTATTAAAAATTCAGAATTAGTTAATGAACTAAATTTTCCAACCGTAGATAATAGTTCTGATAAGGTTGTTGATTTAGAAGCTTATAGATATAAAAAAATATCGCAACAAAATATAGATCTACAAAATCAAATGACAAAAGTACTACTTGCAGGAAAAAGTCATTTAAATGCTCAAAAAAGAATTCTAAAATCTACAATTAGAATTCTAAATGTAAAAAGTTTACAAAAATTAATAAGCTTAATTAAAAATGATCTTAAAACAATTTTAGGTTGTGATGAAATGAATTGTTTTGTTACAAATGAAAATATTAGAGCAGAAAACTTATCACAACTGGATATTAAAATTGCAAATAGTTATTTTAAAAACAAAATGGTTACAAATTTAAATCAAAATCCTAAAGGTTTACTTTTATTTTTTCCTAATAAATCAGCAACGATAAAATCATATATTTTATTAAAAGTTAAATTTCGTGAAGATAGTCTAATATTGGCTATGGGATCAAAAGATAAAAATAAATTCACAGTTGATATGCAAACTGATCTTGTTGAGTACTTAATCAAAATTATAGAGATTAATTTACTAATCATAAAATGAAAATTTTGCTAATAATTTTATTTTTATTAGTTAATTCCCAAAATTTATTTGCCAATCCTCAAATATGTAGTTGGATAATGGATGAACCATTTAAAGAATATCAAGAAGAGGCAAAAGATCAACATGCTGCGTTTTATGTTGTAGTCAGCGATGGTGAATGTGAATACGGAATGACTATTGGTGAAAAGTCAGAAGAGAAAGCAAAAAAGGCAGCTTTTAAAGATTGTGAAAAATGGAGAAAAGAAAATAATATTTCAGGAAAGTGTGAACCCTTTGCTGTTAACGACAAAATTATTTGGGAAAATGTTGCCTTTGTTACAAATGATGAAGGAGAAAGAGAGTATGACAATTCGGCCAATATTGTTGAATATGAATATAGAATACCTGACTGGTATGGGCAGGAAAAAATTATATTTCCTAAATATAAAGGAGTCCCTGATGATCTTCATAGTTTATTTATGGAAACCCTTGAATATTCCTACCTTGAGCTTGGTGAAAAACCCATTGCGGAAACTCATGTTATTATCTGGAATGAAAAGAAATCTAATCTAAAAAAAGTTGCTCAAAATTGGTGTGAAGTAAATCGTGGGGAAAATTTCAATGAAGAATGTTTAAAAGTAGGTGGTGGTGATAACAAAAAATGGTTCAAAGAATGTGTAGCGTCTGCCTATTTTTCACCTGAAACATTAAAAGGAAGTATTGAGGGTAATAAATGTTGGTGGAGGGGTTATAAGAATGAAGCCTGGAGTGTTGCAAAAATAGTAGCACATGAATATTTTCATGTTTATCAAAATATGAAAAAAATTTTTTTTGAAGATGAAAAACGTTTTGGTGTTGCCCAATATAAATTTAATGATGATATGCCAATGTGGATTGAAGAAGGTGGGGCAGAATATTTTGGTTATTATATTATTGGAAAAAATAATTTAGCTGATTATAAAAAAATTATGAAACAAACACTAAAATCCTTTCGCAAATGTGCAAAAAAAGGAATTAAACTCAAAGATGTAGAAAGAGAAGAAGATGCCATAAAACTGCGCAGTAAATGTGATCAAGGCTTCGAGTATGATGGTGGTATGTGGGCAACAGCGTACCTTGCTTCTTTAAGTGGATCTAATCAAAAAGTATTCTTTGATTTTTATGAAGATATTGCTGAACTTGAATTAGAAAAAAGGGAAGAAGGAGAAATCCACCAAGGATGGAGAGAATCTTTTAGGAAAAATTTTAATATGAGTTATGATGATTTTCTCATAGAGTTTGAAACATTTATTGGTTTAAAATCAAAGGAACAATTAAAAATTCTAGATCAAATAAATTAATACAAAAAGGAGCATACATGAAAGGTTATAGATTTATTACTGATGATGATACTGTTGATTTTTGTCAAAGAGTAACAGAGGCATTATCTAATGGTTGGAAATTACATGGAGAGCCAAAAATGACATTTGATCATAAAAGAAAAGTTATGAGGTGTGGTCAAGCAGTTGTAAAACAGTCATCAAAAAAATATAAAAAAGGAATGGATCTAGCTAAAATTTAAATATGTATGGCTCTGCCATCAACACTTAAAGCTGCTTCTTTTACCGCTTCACTAGTTGTTGGATGAGCATGACATACTCTAGCAATATCTTCTGCACTTCCACCAAATTCGATTGTAGTAACAATTTCTGCAATCAGTTGTCCAGCATCATGACCGATTATATGAGCACCTAAAATTTCATCTGTTTTTTTATCAACCAAAATTTTAACAAATCCCTCTGATGCAGAAGTGGTTAGGGCACGACCATTTGCCATAAAAGGAAATTTTCCAACCTTGAAGTCTTTCTTTTCTTGCTTGAGTTGTTCTTCTGTTTTACCTACAGATGCAATCTCTGGATTGGTATAAACAATCGCTGGTATAGCGTCATAGTTTATATGAGGTTTTTGACCATTTATAAATTCAACACAAGCAACTCCTTCTTCTTCAGCTTTGTGTGCTAGCATTGGTCCCGGTGCTACATCACCAATGGCGTAGATTCCTTCAACAGAAGTTTGAAAGTTATCTTTAATTTCAATGGATTTTTTTTCGGTTAATTTAATACCAATTTTTTCGAGACCCAGTCCCTCTGTGTTTGGTTTTCTTCCTACTGACATTAAAACTATTTCGTAGTTTTCTTTTATTTTCTTTTTATCTGATGTTTAATCCTTGTTTAGTTAACATTTTCATAAACTCTTTTGCAATTTCACCATCCATAGTTGGAACAATTCTGTCAAGAGCTTCAACAACTGTTACCTTTGAACCTAATCTACTCCATACTGATCCCATCTCTAATCCAATATATCCACCACCAATAACTAGGAGTGATTTTGGTATTTTAGATAGAGAAAGAGCACCTGTTGAAGATACTATTTGTTTTTCATCAACAGGAATATTTGGTATCTCAATCGAAGATGATCCTGTTGCGATAATAAAATTTTTAGCACTAGCAGTAATTTCATTTTTTCCATTTGTAATAGAAATAGTATTTTTATCTACAAATGAAGCCATGCCAGGAATATGCGTTATTTTATTTTTCTTAAATAAAAAACCGATCCCTGTTGTAAGTTTTTTTACAATCTTAGTTTTGCGATCCATCAAAACATTTAGGTCTAAATCTATCTTTGATGTTTTTATGCCATGCTCTGCAGCATGATTTGAAATTTCAACAAATTTTTCAGATGAATTTAATAATGCTTTAGAAGGTATGCATCCAATGTTCAAACAAGTTCCACCAAGTGATGGCTCTTTTTCTATACAAGCAACCTTCATTCCAAGTTGAGCTGCTCTGATTGCAGCTACATATCCACCAGGTCCCGCACCAATTACTATTAAATCAAAATCTTCCATTTTATATTCCTAATACTAATTCGGATGGATCTTCTAGAAGTTCTTTCACTTTCACTAAAAATCCAACACTTTCTTTTCCATCAATAATTCTATGATCATAACTTAATGCAACATACATCATTGGCCTAATTACTATTTCATCATTTACAACTACTGCTCTTTTTTGAATATTATGCATCCCTAAAATTCCAGATTGAGGTCTATTGATTATTGGGGTGCTGAGCATTGATCCGTAAACGCCACCATTTGAAATTGTAAAAGTTCCACCAGTCAAATCGTCCATGGTCAGCGTTCCATCTTTGGCTTTTGTACTAAGATCAATAATTTTAGTTTCTATTTCTCCAAAACTCAATTGATCGGCGTCTTTAAGTATTGGTACGACTAATCCTTTTTCAGTTCCAACAGCTATACCTATATCAAAATGATTTTTATAAATTATATTTTCATCTTTAATTTCAGCATTCACAGCTGGATACTCTTGCAAACTTTTTACTACCGCTTTTACAAAAAATGACATGAAACCTAATTTGACCTCATACCGACTTTGAAATTCTTGGTTTTTTGATTTTCTAATTTCCATAACTTTGGACATGTCAATTTCATTGAAAGTCGTAAGTATGGCTGCTGTATTTTGAGCCTCCTTTAAACGTTTAGATATTGTCTGTCTGATTTTAGACATTTTAACAACTTCTTCTCTTTCACCTTTGTTAGTGGTTGTTTTATTTGAAGAAGAAAGATGAGAAACTACATCTTCTTTATTAATTCTTCCATCAGAACGGGATGAGGTGACATCTTCAAGTTTAATATTATTTTCTTCAGCAATTTTTCTTGCAGATGGTGAAGATTTGGCAGGCGAAGATTTTGTTTCAACCTTAACTGCTTTTACTTCTTCTTTTATTTTTTCTTCTTTATTTTCAGTTTTTTTAGGACTTGGTGTTTTGCCTTTTGATTCATCTAAGATTCCTAAAATACCACCAATTTCAACATCAGTGCCTTCAGAAACTTTTATTTCTTTTAGAGAGCCTGCATGAGGTGCTGGTACTTCAACTGTAATTTTGTCTGTCTCAATTTCAACTAAAGGTTCATCTGCTTCAAAATTATCGCCTATATTCTTAAGCCATTTTGAAACAGTTGCTTCCGTAATTGACTCTCCAAGTGTTGGAACTATTAATTCAGTGCTCATTAATTAAATGCTTAATAACATTTACGTCAATTTATTCAATTGGCAGATTAGTCTTTAATTTTGTTGAAATACCTGCCCAAGATTTGATAATTTTGCTAATCGAATCTTCAGTTGCCATTTTTATAATAGTTTCTTGGTTACTTAAGTGTCTTTCTAAAGAACCAGCGGCAGGAGACGCAGCTGGACTTCTACCAACATAGAATATTTTTTCTTGTTTAACTTTGGCTTCCTGCATAACACTTTCCAATCTACCTTTCACAAAACCCCAGGCACCCATATTTTTTGGCTCTTCTTGTGCCCAGATAATTTCAGCATCAGTATAATGTTTTAATTCATCTCTAAAGTTTTCATAAGGAAATGGATAAATCTGCTCCAATCTTATTATGGAGAGATTTTTAATTTTATTTTTTGCTATGTGATCTGCAAGTTCAAAATATATTTTACCAGAGCAAATGATTAATCTTTTATTTTTCCTTTTTTCTTTAACAGATAATTTATCAGTAAGAATTCTATGGAAAGTTGATCCATTAATATAATCCTCAATATTAGAAACATTAGATTTATGTCTAAGTGTAGATTTTGGTGTAAATATAATTAGAGGTTTCCTAAAGTTTCTATGTAGTTGCCTTCTTAAAACATGAAAATAATTTGCAGGACTTGTACAATTAACAATTTGCATATTATCTTCCGCACACATCTGTAAAAATCTTTCTAATCTTCCACTTGTATGCTCAGGACCTTGGCCCTCATGTCCGTGGGGAAGAAGCATCGTTAAACCAGACATTCTCAACCATTTTCTTTCTCCAGAACTAATGAATTGATCAATCATAATTTGTGCGCCATTTGCAAAATCACCAAACTGCGCTTCCCATATAACAAGTGTCTTAGGATCAACTTGTGAATATCCATATTCAAAACCAAGAACACCAAACTCAGATAAAAAACTATCTATAATTTCAAAGTAACCTTGCTTGTTTTGAAAGTGTCTTAATGGAACAAAACGATTTTCGTTTTCTTGATCGTATAGAACACCATGTCTATGACTAAATGTTCCTCTTCCAACATCTTGTCCAGATATTCGAACACCGTATCCCTCATCAAGAAGTGTTGCTAAAGCTAAACTTTCAGAGGTTGCCCAATCAATACCTTTTCCGTTGATGACACTTGTTAATCGATCCCCATAAATTTTTTTTATTCTTCTATGAGCATTAAAATCTGCAGGTATTTCATGAATTTTTTTAGCAACGTTAATTAATGTTTTTTCTTTTACAGATGTTTTTCCTCTTCTTGCATCAAATGTTGCAGTAGATAAACCTGTCCAAGTTCCCTCTAACCAATCTACTTTATTTGGTTTATAATTTTTAGTTGATTCAAATTCTTTATCTAAAAAATTTTTAAAAGAATCTACAATGTCTCTAGATTCTTCTTCTGAAAGAGTATTATTCTCAATTAATTTTTTTTCATATTTTTTTCTTGTAGTAATTTGTTTTTTGATAGCCTTATACATTAGTGGCTGAGTAAAAGAAGGTTCATCAGCTTCGTTATGTCCTGATCTTCTGTAGCAAAACATATCTACAACAACATCGACTTTAAATTTATTTCTAAATTCCGTTGCAAGTCTACAAACATGAACTACTGCTTCTGGGTCATCGCCATTAACATGAAATATTGGTGCCTGAACCATTTTTGCAATTTCAGTACAATAAGGTGCTGATCGTCCATATTGTGGCATAGTTGTAAAACCTATCTGATTGTTAATTACAAAGTGAATGGTACCACCTGTTTTAAACCCTCTTAATTGTGACATAGCAAATGTTTCGGCCACAACTCCTTGTCCAGCTATTGCTGCATCTCCATGAATTAATAAACCTATAACTTTATCTGTTGTTTTATCTTTAGCTAAAGTTTGTTTAGCTCTTACTTTTCCTGCCACAACTGGGTTAACTGCTTCTAAATGTGATGGGTTAGAAGTGAGCGATAAATGAATTTTCTTTTTTTCAAATTCACGATCAGCAGAAACTCCTAAATGATATTTTACATCACCCGAACCTAGTACCTCATTTGGATCGTTTAAAGATCCTTGGAATTTTGATAATATTTTTTTGTAAGGCATTTCCAAAACACTTGATAGAAGTGTTAGTCTCCCTCGATGAGCTGTTCCAATAATAATATCTTCAATTCCAGACAAACATGCCTGTTTAACAATTTGCTCTATCCCAGGTATCATCGCTTCACCACCTTCGATACCGTATCTCTTTGTACCTAAAAACTTTTTATCTAAAAACTGCTCAAATAGTTCTGATTCAACTAATCTTTTATAGATTGCTTTTTTTCCCTCATTTGTAAAATTTGTTTTATTTCTTACTTCTTCAATTCTTTCTTGGACCCATTGTTTTTGATCAGCTTGTTGTATGTGTAAAAATTCAACACCAATTGAAGCAGAATAAGTTTCTTTTAATATTTTAATAATATTTTTTAATTTACCTTTTTCTAAACCCAAACTTCCATCAATGAATATTTCTTTTTCTAAATCTGATTCAATGAAACCATAGCTTTTATAATCTAATTCTTGAGGATACTCTCTTTCAGATATTCCTAAGGGGTCAAGATCTGCAATTAAATGTCCGTTAATTCTAAAAGCTCTAATTAATCTTAATGCTCTAATTGAATCTAAGGTTGATATTCTAAATTCCTCAGAATTGTAATTCGCATTTGATTTTATAACCTTAGTTATGTAATTTTTATCTATTATACTTGATGGACGTTCTTTCCATTCTGGTCCTCCAAAATCTTTAAGAACAGAGTAGTCATCTTCATTTAAATTATTAAAAAAATCTTTCCAAGTTGTATCCACACTTTCAGGGTCATTTCTAAATTTAGAATATAGTTCGGCTACATATGGAGCATTAGCACTATTTAAGAAAGTATCATTCATAGATTTCTATTAAACTAAAACCATTTCGCATAACAATCATACTAATGGAAACTAATTATTCCCATTTTGCATTGCTAATTTCATAGTTTTTCCCAATGATGCCGGGGATTTTGACACCAAAACTCCAGCATTTTCTAAAGATTTAATTTTGGAATGTGCTGTACCTTTTGAGCCTGAAACGATAGCACCTGCATGACCCATACGTTTTCCTTTAGGGGCAGATTGTCCAGCTATAAATGCTGAAACTGGTTTTTTTCTTTTTGAATTTGAAATAAATTCTGCCGCATTTTCTTCCTCCTCGCCACCAATTTCACCTATCATTAATATTCCCTCGGTCTCATCGTCTTCTAAAAATAACTTTATACAATCTACAAAATCCATACCATGTATTGGGTCTCCACCAATACCAACACATGTTGATTGACCTAATCCTACCTCTGTTGTTTGTGCAACAGCTTCATAAGTTAATGTTCCTGATCTACTCACTATACCTATTTTACCTTTTTTATGGATGAAACCAGGCATGATACCAATCTTGCATTCGGAAGGTGTTATTAAACCTGGGCAGTTTGGCCCAATCAAATATGTTTTATTGTTAATAATTCTTTTTTTTATATCAATCATATCTAAGACTGGAATACCTTCTGTAATGCATACAATTAATTCAATGTTTGCATCTAAAGCTTCGTGGATTGCTTTAGCAGCAAACTTAGCAGGCACATAAATGACTGTTGCGTTTGCTTCAGTTTGTTTAACTGCATCAGCAACGGTATTAAACACCGGTAAATTTAAATGGGTCTGCCCTCCTTTACCAGGCGTTACACCACCTACAAGGTTTGTACCATATGCTATAGCTTGTTCAGAATGATATGTTCCTTGTGAACCGGTAAAGCCTTGGCAAATAAGTCTTGTATTTTTATTAACTAAAATTGACACTATTCTGATAACTCCACAGCTTTCTGAGCTGCATTTGAAAAATCATCAATTGAAATTAATCCTAATGATGAATTATTTATAATGTCTCTTCCCTCTTTAGAATTTGTTCCTTGAAAACGTACAACAACAGGAAGTTTAAAATCTAATTCTTTAATTGCATCAATGATGCCATTAGCAATCATATCACAATGGATGATTCCTCCAAAAATATTTATGAAGACAGATTTCACATTTTTATCTGATTGAATAATCTTGAAAGCTTTAATGGCTCTTTCTTTATTTGCTGTACCACCTAAATCTAAAAAATTGGCTGGCTCCATTCCAAATTGTTTAATAATATCCATAGTTGCCATAGCTAGCCCAGCTCCGTTAACCATACAGCCTATTTTTCCATCTAGTTTAATGTAAACCATATCGTTTTCAGAAGCTTCAAGTTCTAAATCATTTTCTTCTGAAGTATCTTTTAATTTTTCAATGTCAGCCTGTCTATACAGAGCATTATCATCAATATTAATTTTAGCATCTAAAAGAATTAGTTTTTCATCTTTTGTCACAACAAGAGGATTAATTTCAATTAAAGAAGCATCTATTTCGACATAGGCCTTACATAAATTTGAAACAATTTCTTTAAATTGGTTAAACTCATTAATAGAAAAATTTAATTTATTTTGAAGACTATCACTAATTGTAAAATCTTCTAAGTTATCAAAATAAACATATTGAATTCTTTCTGGTGTTTTCTCAGCTACATCTTCTATGTCTACACCACCAGCATCAGATACCATCATCATTAATTTTGATTGATTCCTATCAAGAAGAATACTTAAATAATATTCCCTATCAATTTCACATCCAGCTTCTAAATAAATTCTATTTACTAACTTTCCCTCATTACCTGTTTGTTTTGTAATCAATATGTTACCCATCATTCCTTTTGCAATTTTTTGTGCATCATCAATTGATTCTGTTATTTGTACTCCACCTTTTGTATTAAATGGTTTTAAAAATTTCCCTGCTCCTCTTCCTCCAGCATGTATCTGTGATTTGATAACCCAAGGTGGTCCTTTTATATTTTGTAAATCTTTTTCTAAATCATCAACATTTTCAATGTAACTTTTGCCTTCAAGTATAGGTAGATTGTACTTTCTTAGTAGATCTTTAGCTTGGTATTCATGCAAATTCATTTTGATAAAAAGGTAATAGTTAGATTAGATGAAAAATACAATTATTTTTTATTTTTCTTATTTAGAAGCTTGTTAGACAATGTAGTTAATGATTTTACTGCTTTAACGGAATGATTAAATTCTTTCTTTTCATTATTATTAAGTTTTAATTCAATAATTTTTTCAACACCTTTTTTGCCAATGATAACTGGAACTCCAACATATAGTCCTTTTACTCCATATTCACCATTAAGATATGCAGCACATGGTAATAATCTTTTTTGATCTAACAAAAATGACTCTGCCATTTGTATAGCTGAAGAAGCTGGTGCATAATAGGCAGATGTGTTCATGAGTTTTACAATTTCAGCACCACCATCACGTGTTCTTTGAATAATTTTGTCGATATTTTTTTTTGTTGTCCACTTCATCTTTATTAATTCAGGTACAGGAATACCTGATACTGTTGAGTATCGCATAAGCGGAACCATCGTGTCTCCATGACCGCCTAAGACAAAAGCGCTGATATCATTAATTGACACATTAAACTCCTTGGATAAAAAGTATTTTAATCTTGCACTATCCAAAACACCTGCCATACCAATACACATATTTGTTTTAAGGCCTGATGATTTCTGAAGGACACTTACCATTGCATCGAGTGGATTAGTAATGCATATAACAAATGCTTTTGGACAATATTTTTTAATATTTTTCCCTACATTTTGAATGATAATAGAATTTTTTTCTACAAGATCATCTCGGGACATGCCTGGTTTTCTTGGAAAACCTGCAGTAACTATTACTACATCAGAATTTTTGATATCTCTAAAACTTGAAGTACCTTTAAAATCTGCATGAAATCCCTCAATGGAAGATGACTGAGCAAGATCTAAAGATTTGCCCTTAGGCATCCCTTCAAAAATATCTAATAAAACTACATCACCTAATTCTTTTAAACTAACAAGTTGTGCTAAAGTCCCACCGATATTGCCTGCTCCAATAAGAGCAATTTTTTTTCTCATTTAAGTTTTATACTTTAATTACAATTCTGTAACAATAGCCTTTTTAAGTCCAGCAATTTCTTTGGCTGGATTTAGACCTTTAGGACAAGACCTAGTACAATTCATTATTGAATGACATCTATAAAGTTTTAATGAATCATTTATTGCTTTTAATCTCTCTTTTCTTTCTGAGTCTCTAGAGTCACTTACCCATCTTGCTGCTTGTAAAAGGACTGCAGGTCCTAGATATTCATCTCCATTCCACCAATAACTTGGACAAGAAGTAGTGCAGCAAAAACATAATACACACTCCCATTTACCATCTAGTTTTTCTCTATCTTTTGGTGATTGTTTTTTTTCGTCTCCTGAGTTTTTTTCTTCATTTGTTTTTTCACGCTGCAACCAAGGTTTAATGGAAGCCAGTTGCTCGTAAGCCTTACTAAGATCTGGAACTAAATCTTTTACTACACGCATATGTGGAAGAGGGTAAATTTTTATTTCATTCTTAACATCAGACATACTTTTCAAACATGCTAATGTGTTAACACCATCAATATTCATAGCACAGGAACCACAAACTCCTTCTCTGCAAGATCTTCTAAATGTTAAAGTTGGATCAATTTCGTTTTTTATTTTCATAAGTGCGTCTAATACCATTGGGCCACACTTTTCTTGATCTATCTCATAATTATCTATCCTAGGATTTTTATCATCTTCGGGATCCCATCTGTAGATTGCAAGTTTCTTTGGATCGTTTGCAGGTTCTTTTAGTTGGTGAGTTTTCCCTTTAGTTATTTTTGAATTTGCAGGAAGTGTAAACTGAGCCATTAGTAAACTCTTCTTTTAGGTGGTATTGGTTGAACATGATTAGTTAGAGTATTCATATGAACACCTCTGGAACCCATACTCACATCTCCCTTATCGTTTAACCAGGCTAAAGAGTGAACTAACCAATTATTATCATCTCTTTCTTTATAATCTTCTCTTGCATGTGCGCCTCTACTTTCAGTTCGATTTAACGCAGAATGAAGAGTAACTTTTGATTGTGCCATTAAATTGTGTAACTCTAAAGCTTCGACCAAGTCCGTATTAAAGATTAATGATTTGTCTTTAATATCTATGTCATCCATTGAGCTCTCAACTTTTGAATATTCTTCAATACCTTTTGATATGAGATCATGTGTTCTAAATACTGCGCATTTTTGCTGCATTATATGTTGCATGGAAGTACGAAGTTCTCCAGTTGTAGAGTTTCCTTTGCTGTTTCTAATCTTATCAAATCGCTCAATAATATTATCTGTTTTTGATTTACTAATTTCAATTTTTTTAGAATTTGGTTTTACTTTTTCTTTACATGTTAGACTAGCTGCTTTGCCAAAAACAACAAGATCGATTAATGAATTTGTTCCTAATCTATTAGCACCGTGTACAGAAACACATGCAGCCTCACCAACAGCCATTAAACCTTCACATACATTATCTGGATTTTCATTTGTTGGCCTTAGAACTTCTGTTCTATAATTTGTCGGTATACCACCCATATTATAATGAACTGTTGGAAGAACTGGTATTGGATCTTTAGTTAGATCAACTCCGGCAAATATTTTTGCAGTTTCTGAAATACCAGGTAATCTTTTATGTAATGTATCAGCATCAATGTGCTCAAGATGAAGTAGCACATGATCGGCATTATCTCCACAACCTCTATTTTCACTAATTTCAATAGTCATTGCTCGGCTTACTACATCCCTTGATGCTAGATCTTTTGCATTTGGAGCATATCTTTCCATAAATCTTTCACCATCACTATTAGTTAAATATCCACCTTCTCCTCTTGCTCCCTCAGTGATTAACACTCCTGCACCGTAAACTCCTGTTGGATGGAACTGAATAAATTCCATATCAGAAAGAGGTAGGTTTTGTCTTAAAGCCATTGCACTACCGTCACCAGTACAAATGTGAGCACTCGTGGATGAGAAGTAAGCTCTTCCATATCCACCAGTAGCTAGAATTGTTTGATGAGATAAAAATCGATGGATTGATCCATCCTCTAAGCACCATGTTACCACACCAATGCAATTACCTTGATCATCAGAAATTAAATCTAAAACAAAATATTCAATATAAAATTCTACATTATTTTTAAGTGATTGCTGATAAAGTGTATGGAGTAAAGCATGTCCTGTTCTATCAGCTGCTGCACAAGCTCTCATAGCAGGAGCTCCCTCGCCATTATTGGTTAAGTGTCCGCCAAAAGGTCTTTGATAGATCTTGCCATCATCTGTTCTACTAAAAGGCATGCCATATTCTTCAAGTTCAATTACTGCTTCAGGGGCTTTAGAACATAAGTATTCAATTGCATCTTGATCACCAAGCCAGTCGGAACCCTTAACTGTATCATACATGTGCCACTTCCAATTATCTTCACCCATATTACCTAAAGCTGCTCCAATTCCACCTTGTGCTGCAACAGTATGACTTCTTGTCGGAAACACTTTTGATATACAGGCTGTTTTTAATCCAGCTTCAGCACATCCAAGCGTAGCTCTCAGTCCTGATCCTCCAGCTCCAACAACTACAACGTCATAATGGTGATCAATAATTTTGTATGAATTAGTCATCTAAAAAACCATTCTCACTAAGTTAACAGTAATTAAAATCATGATAAAATATATAAGATAATTTATTGATACTTTAATGAATTTGGCTGTCTTTTTCGATGTGACATAATCTTCAATAATTGTTTGCAGTCCTAATTTTGAATGCAGAAGCATAGATTGCATCATCACAAAAAATAAGAATGCATTAAAATAGGATTGAAAAAAAATTTCTATTTCAGAATACGTCATCTTTGATAATGATATTGCAGAGTATATAAACCAAAACGTCAATGGTATTAAAATTGAAGCAGTAATTCTTTGGGTTAACCATTTAAAAGCATAATTTTTCATGCGAAGTACCAGACAACTAAACTAGAAATTAAAGTTAAACATATAACAGCATAACCAGATTTATATACTTGAGATAATTCCATTCCAATACCGAATGACCAATATAATTTTCTACATCCATTAAATAAATGGTAAAAAATACCGACAGTCCAAATCATTAGAACTAGTTTGAAAAAAATACTCTTAGAAAAAATTTCAAAATAAATATAAAATTCGGGACCAAAACTAATTAAAAAAAACCAAATTGAAATTAATAGTGCACCCACACTTAATCCTATTCCAGATATCCTATGAAAAATTGAAAATACTGCTGTAAGTACTCTTTTGTGAATAGATAGGTGAGGTGATAATGGTCTATTATCAGTCATTTTTTTCATTTTTTTTATGTTTCATAAGTAAGTATTTTTCTTCAAATTTCAAAATATTAATGGTTTAGTTATTTTTTCTTACTATCACGGAAGTTTGTAAAATGTTGATAAAAAGTGCCAAATTTTATGAAAATCATCCAAATTTAATGCCAAATTTAACTAAAAATCTTGAATTTTAAATAGATAGATATTACTCTTAATAAGCCGGATAATACTCGTTTCTTAGCTTCGGAGGAACGCCAAGAATTTTTAATTATCTTACCCGCCGTTTGATAATTAGTTGAGTTTCTTATTCTAGAGAGGTGTCTGCCAAGGTACAAACTAGTTTTAGAGTCCGGCCTACTTTAAATTTTTATTAAAAAATTCTTCCATCTTTTTAGAGTATACTTCGGGATATTTAAACATAGCATCTACATGATAAGAGTTTTCAACTAACCAAAACTCAGCATTAATTTTATTTTGATTTGTGTATTCTTTAAAATAATTAAAGTGTCTTGTTAAGATTCTTGTATCAGAGTCGCCATGAGTAAAAAAATAATATTGGTTCTTTGATAATTTTTTAGCTGGAGATAATTCTCTTGGATCTGTTCCAGTTAAGATTCTTCCAGCTAAACTAACTACTGGCCCAAATTCTATAGCAAGACCATATCTTGCTATTTCATCTTTTAAAATCATATTAAATTCAGCAAGTGAACTATCTGCCCACACTGCACGTATTTCCGGTTCTGCATGTGCTGCAAAAATAGAGGTGCTTGCACCAAGAGATATTCCATGTAATCCAATGCTATTAGACTTGAAACCAATTTTTTTTAAAAAATCAAATGCACCAAGAATATCATTATATGACTTTAAACCTAAATCATCATAACTACTTACAGTATCACTTTGGCCGTAGTTTCTTAAATCTATCGTAAGAACATTAAATTTTTTATTAACTAAAAAACTTGCAATAAGATTTGCTTCAGACTTACATTTACCATTCGGGCTTATACCGTGTGTTACAATTATAATTGGTCTATTTGGAAAATAATTAAACAGCCATCCATTAATCTTAATGTCTGAGTCACGAGATTGAAAGTATACATCTTGCCATTCATCTAAATAATAGTCTTTAAAGTTAAAATTTTCTCTTACTTTTTGTCGTGCAAGAATAGAATATTCATGTGAGTCAACTGTTGTACTCCATGAATTAGGAAGAGATCCTTCGTGTAAACCACAAGTTGGATCTATTTTTAAAATTTGATAAGCAACATAAAAACCTGCAGTAAAATAAACTACTGTTAATAAAACTACAGTGCTTACTAAAAATCTGATTATGTATTTCATCAATCTGGTTTTACTATAGTCATTTCATATAATCTGCTAGCAGTTCTTTTAAATTCTTCTGCTAGAGTATTTATATTATTTAATGAATTTATAGGTTTTGAAGCTAAAATTACTATTGAACAATTATTTTCATATAACATATCAATTAATCCAATAAATCTTCTGCACGCATCTTTTTTCTGATTATCAAATTCAGGAACATTTTTTAAAAATACCAACTTAAATTTATCTGCAATATTTTTGTAATCTTCATTACCAAAATTTACTTCACAAAGATTTTCAAAATCTATCATCATTAGATTTGATGTGCATTTATCAAACTCTAGTTCACGACTTTTAGATTTTATTTTTACAGTTGTTAAATGGGAGGGATCAACAAAGCGATTAAATAATTTTTCAAATTCATTTGACGTTTCAGTTGTTATAGGTGTGAAATATGTCTTTGATTGATTTAACGTTTGTCGACGAAAATCAGTTTTAATACTAATATCATAAAGAAAAAAATTTTTTTTAACTAAATCAATAAATGGCAGAAAGTCATTTCTCTGCAAACCATCTTTATATAAATTATCTGGATGAAAATTTGACGACAGTAATACAAATATTTTATATTTAGAAAAATAATTAAATATTTTTTTTATTATTAATGCGTCAACAATATTAAAAATATGTAATTCATCAATAAATATTATTTTGTAATCTCTACTTAAATTTTTTACATAGTTTTCGATTGCAAGTTCTTTATTTTCTGATTTTTTAACTTGTTCATGGATTTCATTCATTAAGTTATTAAAATGAATTTTTTTTCCAATCTTAGTATTTTGATAAAATAAATTTAATAAAAATGTTTTTCCTGTTCCAACTTGACCATAAAGATAAATTCCTTCGAAAATTTTATCCTTAAAAAATAACTTTGTTTTACTAAAAGATGACCATACATTATCTGCTTGTTTTAAAAATTCAATTTGATCTTTATTTTTTTTAATAAAATTATTTTCAACAAAACTATTGTATTGATCAATAACATTAAACATTATTTTTTACCTAAGTACTGTTCAAGTTGTTTTAAAGTTTCTAGTTCACCACTGCTGATGCTTCTATTTTCTTTTTTCTTTTTTAATCTTTTATATTCCTTGATTAGAAAATTAAGACTCTCCATTATTTGTTTATTCATGTTTTATAAATTATAGGTAAAATTGATGATACAACAATCATAATGGAGCTGATTAAAAATATAACTGATATTCCATAACCCCAATCAATAATATAACCAAAAACTACAGGCGATAAGGCACTCGCAAAAACCCCAACTGCGTGCAGTAAAGCTTTAGCAGTTCCAATACTTTTCACTCCGTAAATTTCTGCCCAGAGTGATCCCATAAACGGTGCTGATAAACCTAAGTTAAATCCAAATAAAGACATGTAAAGCACGAATGACCAATAATTATTAAAGAAAAAAAGAATGGTGATACAGAGTAACAAAGGTAATAGCACAAAAGGTATTGCTTTCTTTGTATTTATCTTATCTATTAAGGGTCCTCCTATTAATAAACCTAAAATAGAAAATAATCCAAAATATATATAACCGTTCCCAAGCATTTCCATTGTCCACCCTTTAGCATCAAAAATATAAATCTGATGAAACATTAGCCCAGTACCAATAAATGGAAAGGCTGCAGCTAATGGAAAATAAATGAAAAAAACTCGGTCTTTTAAAATTTCTGTAATGGTCCAACTTTTATGTGTTTTCTCATTATCAATATTTTTTTGAAGAGCAGCATCCCTGCTTTTTTGATTATGAAGAATAAAGTATATTATTGGTATTAAGATCAAAAGAGTCAAAGTTGTTAAAAACCAAAGAGTTTTAAAATTAAAGTATGAGTCCAAATTAACGATAATCTTTGGTAAAAACATTATACCTAACATTCCTCCAAGTGTTGCAACAGATATTGCCTTACCTCTATCAATTAAAAAATATCTTGCCATTGAAGTTGAGCCGGCATGTGTCATAGCTCCCTGTCCAAAAAAACGTAATAAAAATAAAATAAGAAAAAGATGAAAAATATTATCGAAAATAAAATAAAAACCAATGCAAGCAAAAGCTAAACCAAGAATAATACCTATGGAGTATAATCTTAAATCAATTTTATCTATTAATTTAGCAAAGTTTATAAATAAAAATGAACTTACAAGCGTTGCTATGGCATAAACTAATCCAAACTCACCATCTGTTATTTTATATAGATTTCGAATATCATCGTTAAATAATGCAATGTAAAAAGTCTGTCCAAAACTTGCAAAGAAGACCATGACAAATCCGTATACTAAAAGATTAGGATCATTTAAAAAAAATTTTTTCATTATAATTTAAAGTAATTTTTTAATACTATTTAAAAGCTTTACCATTTTACTTTTATCTATTCTTCCTGTGTTAACATTTCGTGGGCTTGGATGATAACTACCAACTAAAATTTTCTTATCGGGTAAAATATTCATAGATCCGTGAGAAAAAATAAAATCTTTATTTCGTATTTCATATTGTTGCTTATAATAATTTACACAGGCGTCATGACCAATTTTACCAAGGGCAACAATGACTTTTATTTTTTTTAAGAAAGCAATTTCTTGATTAAAAAAATTAAAACATGTTTTCAATTCTTGTGAAGTAGGTTTATCTTCTGGGGGTACACATTTAAGAGCAGTAGTTAAGTACATATTTTGAAGTTCCAAACCGTCACCTCTATCTACTGAATCTGGTTGGTTTGCAAATCCAGTTTTATATAAACAGGAAAATAAAAAATCTGCAGATTTATCCCCTGTAAAAACTCGACCTGTTCTATTTCCTCCATGCGCTGCTGGCGCAAGACCTACCATTAATAATTTAGCTTTTTCATCTCCATAACCAGTAATTGGCTTACCCCAATAACTTTGATCAATATATTGTTTTCTTTTTTCTTTAGCAATTTTTTCACGGAAGTTAACTAAGCGTTCACACTTTCTGCAATGAATAATGGATTTGTTTAAATTACTTAATGTCATTTGGAAGATATATATTTATATTACAGCTCTGTGATTAATGAAAGAGCTAAAGCTATTCTAGAATTTTGTTTCATCAAAACTCCACTTGAGCAGTGGTTTAAAAAAGATGATGAATTTGATAATATATTGAAAAGTAGTTTTATGGATGATTACATTAAGGCTATTAATAATGAGTATGATAATTGGAGAAATGATGCTGAAGAATGTGTAGCTTTGATTATATTACTTGATCAACTATCAAGAAATTTTTTCAGAAATAATTCAAAAGCTTATGACCAGGATACTAAGTGTGTTTTAATTGTTAAAGAAGCAATAAATAAAAGATATTTAGATAGCCTAGAAATTGATAAAATACATTTTTTATTACTGCCATTAATTCATAGTGAGGACATCATGGATCATGAACTTGGTCATAAATTAGTCGATCAATATTTAAATAATCATCCAGAATATACTAATATAAAAAAAGCTTGGAATGATCATAGCGTGGCAATTAAAAAATTTGGAAGGTATCCGCATAGAAATAAAATACTAAATAGAAAATCAACAAATGAAGAAGAGGTATTTTTAACACAACCGAATAGTTCTTGGTAAATTAAGATATGCTTTTAGAAAGAAATTTTTCAGATATTTTAAAACAACTTAAGTTTAAAAAAGGGAAAATTAAAGCAATTCTTGATACAGATACCTACAATGAAATTGATGATCAATTTGCTTTAGTGCAAATGTTGTTTTCAAAAGAAAAAATTGAAGTGCAAAGTATAAATGCAGCTCCTTTTTCAATGAATAATCGTTCGGATAATCCAAAAAAGGGAATGGAGCTTAGTTATGATGAAATCTTTCGATTGTTAGAAAAAATAAATTTTAAAAAAAATAATTTTGTTTTTAAAGGCTCAACAAAATATGTAGGTTTTGAAAAAAAACCAATTAATTCGCCTGCAGCAGATAATATCATAGAAAGTGCTTTAAAATGTTCTGAAGAAGATCCTCTATACGTATTAGCTATCGGCGCTATTTCAAATGTTGCCTCTGCTTTGTTAAAAGAGCCAGAAATTATAAAAAAAATTGTTGTAGTTTGGTTGGGAGGTAACGCGCTTTATTGGCCACAAAATATGGAATTTAATCTAAAGCAAGATATTGGAGGTGCTCAAGTTTTATTTGATAGTGGCGTTTCTCTGGTTATGGTTCCTTGTAAGGGAGTAACTTCACATCTTATTTCAACAGTTCCAGAAATAGAAAAATACATCGAACCTCATGGTGAAATCGGTAAATTTCTAGCAATGCGATTCAAAGAGTACAATAATATCCATAAAGGTTGGTCAAAAGAAATTTGGGATATGGCAGCTGTTGGTTATGTCTTAAACGAAGACTGGGCACCAACTAACACAATTCCATCTCCAATTCTTTTAGATGATATGAAATGGACTTCAGATAAAAATAGGCACCCAATTAAAATAGTCTATGAAGTAAAAAGAGATCCTATTCTTAAAGATTTCATTCAAAAATTAGAAAATTTCAATAATGGATAATTATAATAAATGGTCTCGTGGTGAAATGGATATCACACGTGTCTTCGGAACATGGATTTGGGGTTCGAGTCCCTACGAGACCGCCAATTAAATATTTATTTTTTCTGAATACTTTGAAATTATTAACTCAGCAATTTGAACAGCATTAAGCGCTGCTCCTTTGCGCAAATTATCCGAGACCACCCATAAATTCAAACCATTGTCTATTGATTGATCATTTCTAATTCTACTAATATAAACTTTATCCTCTCCTGCAATTTCAACAGGAGTCACATAACCTTCATCTTTTCGATGATCAATTACTGAAATACCTTCAGAGTTAGATAATATTTCGTTAGCTTCTTTTTCATCTAATGGTGAGTCAAACTCTATATTTACAGCTTCTGAATGGCCAATAAATACAGCTGTTCTAACACAAGTTGCTGAAACATTAATTCCCTCGTCTAGAATTTTTTTTGTTTCATCAATCATTTTTTGCTCTTCTTCAGTATTACCATTTTCTAAAAAAGCTCCAATGTGTGGAATGGCATTAAAAGCAATTTGTTTTGTAAACTTTTCTTTTTTTAATTCTTGGTTTGCATAAACATTTTGAGTCTGATTAAATAATTCATCCATACCTGTTTTACCTGCTCCAGAAACAGCTTGATATGTTGATACAACAACTCTGTTTATAATTGCTTTTTCATGAAGTGGTTTTAATGCAACAACCATTTGTATAGTTGAACAGTTAGGATTTGAAATAATATTAGTTCTGTTTTCATCATCAAAAAATTCATCAAGTGCATTAGCGTTTACTTCAGGAACGATTAAAGGAATATTTTGTTGCATTCGAAAATGAGAGGTATTGTCTATAACAATACATCCTTTTTTAGCTGCTTTTGGTGCATATTCTGCAGAAATTTTACCACCAGGTGAAAATAAACCAATGTGAGCTTTTGAAAAATCAAATTCTGATAAGTCTTCTACAACAATTTCTTTATCTTTAAACTCTACTTTTTTGCCTTTTGATTTTGATGATGCAAGTAAATATAAATTGTCTATTGGAAAATCCCTTTGCTCTAATATTTGAACTATTTCTGTTCCTACCGCACCTGTTGCTCCTGCTACTGCTATATTGTATTTTTGAGTCATTTAATTTCCAGATAGAATTTTTAATTCTTCAATAACAGCATTGCCCATTTCTTGAGTTGAGATAATTTTTTCTGCTCCATCTTTTATATCAGCTGTTCTTAAACCTTTTAGTAATACATTCTGTACAGCTTTCTCAATCATTTGACTATCTTCTTGCATATCAAAACTATATTTCAACATCATAGCAAAGCTCATGATCATTGCTAAAGGATTTGCTTTAGATTGCCCAGCTATATCTGGTGCACTACCATGAACGGGCTCATACATTGCTGCTCTAGTTCCATTTTCTTTAACTGGTCCAAGAGCTGCTGAAGGAAGCATTCCTAAAGATCCTGTTAGCATAGCTGCAGTATCACTTAAAAGATCACCAAATAAGTTATCTGTAAGTATGACATCAAATTGTTTTGGATAACGAACTAACTGCATTGCACAATTATCTGCAAGCATGTGTTCTAAATTAACATCAGAATATTCCTTTTTATGTAAATCTGTTACGGTTTGTTTCCAAAATAAACCTGTTTCCATTACATTTGATTTTTCTACTGATGTAACTTTATTATTACGCAACTTTGCTAAATCAAATGCCACTCGTGAAACTCTATTAACTTCTGATGTGGTATACAGTTGAGTATCAACTGCCTTACTTTCAGTCTCACTAATTTTTGATATACCTCTTGGTTGTCCAAAATATACACCACTTGTTAACTCTCTTATTATCAAAATATCTAATCCTTTAACAAGATCAGATTTTAAAGATGATGAATCTGAAAGAGCATCTAAAACAACCGCTGGTCTTAGATTAGCAAAGAGATCAAGGTCTTTTCTTAATCTTAATAAGGCTGCTTCAGGTCTTTTATCTCTTTCTACGTTATCCCATTTAGCGCCTCCTACCGCACCAAATAATACTGCATCACAATCCATAGCTACTTGCATTGTTTCATCACTTATAGAATTACCTTCTTTATCGTATGCCGTACCCCCAACTAATCTTTCAGAAATATCAAAAGATAAAGATTTAGTTTTTTCCATCCAATCAATTATTTTTAATACCTCAGCCATAACTTCATTGCCAATTCCATCACCAGGTAAAATTAAAATTTTTTTATTACTCATTTTTGACTACACTATCCAAGGTTGGATACTGTGTATTTTTTCTTCGTGAACATCAATTTTTTTATTTTTTTGGAGCGTCAAACCAATATCATCCAAACCCTCTAGCAAACATTTTTTTCGAAATGCATCAATTTCAAATTCTATTGTTTTATCATTTTGATAAGTGATTTTTTGATTTTCTAAATCAACTGAAACATCATTTTTATTTTCTGCTTCGTTCATTAATATATCTACCTTTTGTTGATCTAACTTAATTGGCAGTATTCCATTTTTAAAACAATTATTATAGAAAATATCTGCGAAGCTTGGTGCAATTATTGACTTAAAACCAAAATCTAAAAGTGACCATGGTGCATGCTCTCTACTTGATCCACAACCAAAATTTGCCCCAGCAATTAAAATTTTTGAAGTTTTATAAGGGTCCCAGTTAAGAACAAAATCATTCTTTATGTTACCTTGAATATCGTATCTTAATTCATGAAATAAGTTTTTTCCTAAACCAGATCTCTTTATTGTTTTCAAAAATTGTTTTGGAATAATCATATCGGTATCGACATTAATCATTGGTAGTGGTGCAGGGATACCAATTATTGTTTTAAATGATTCCATTTATAAATCCTCTGCTGTTGCAAAAGAACCTTTGATTGCAGAGGCAGCAGCTATTGCAGGACTAACAAGATGTGTTCTACCTTCTCTACCTTGTCTACCTTCAAAATTTCTATTTGATGTTGATGCACATCTTTCTTGCGGTTTTAATTGATCTGGATTCATAGCTAAACACATGGAGCAACCTGGCTCTCTCCAATCAAATCCTGCTTCAATAAAAATTTTATCTAAACCTTCTTCTTCAGCTTGTTTTTTAACTAGACCTGAACCAGGAACGATCATTGAGTCTACAGAAACTTTTTTGCCCTCTACAACTTTGGCAACTTCTCTTAAATCCTCAATTCTTCCATTAGTGCAAGAGCCAATAAATACTTTATCAATTTTAATTTTTTGTATTTCTTGTTTGGGTTCTAAACCCATATATTCAAGAGAACGTTCCATAGCCCTCTTTCTATTCGGATTACTCTCTTCTTGTGGGTTTGGTACTATACCATCTATAGCAACAACGTCTTGTGGGCTTGTGCCCCAAGTAATTTGTGGTGAAATATCTTCAGCATTAATTAAAATTTCTTCATCATATTTTGCGCCCTCATCAGATGGAAGAGATTTCCAAAATTCTACCGCTTTATTCCAATTATCTCCTGATGGAGCGTACGGTCTACCTTTAATATATTCAAAAGTTTTTTCGTCAGGAGCGATTAAACCAGCTCTAGCACCTGCTTCAATACTCATATTGCAGATTGTCATTCTTCCTTCCATAGAAAGAGAGGAAATTGCATTACCAGCATATTCAATAACATAACCAGTTCCACCAGCCGTTCCTATTTTTCCTATTATATGAAGAATAATATCTTTTGCTGTAACACCTAAGTTTAACTTACCTTCAACAGAAATTCGCATATTCTTTGCAGGTTTTTGAATTAAGGTCTGAGTAGCTAATACATGCTCAACTTCACTTGTGCCGATACCAAAAGCTAATGCACCAAATGCTCCGTGTGTTGCTGTATGACTATCACCACAAACTATTGTCATACCTGGCTGAGTAATGCCTTGTTCTGGTCCAACTATATGAACTATACCTTGTCTGCTATCTAATAATGGAAAAAGTGTAACATCAAAATCTTTGCAATTTTTTTCTAGTGTTTCAACCTGAATTCTACTTTCTTTATTTTCTATACCTTTAGATCTATCTGAGGTTGGAACATTGTGATCAGCTACAGCAAAAGTACTTTCGGGTCTTCTAACTTTACGATTATTATTTCTTAAACCTTCAAATGCTTGAGGGCTTGTAACTTCATGAACAAGGTGTCTATCAATATATATAAGACAAGTTCCATCTTCTTGTCTATCAACAAGATGATGTTCCCAAATTTTATCAAAAAGAGTTTTAGGATTATTTATTGTCATCCGATTTATTTTCGGCTGCTTTTTCCTCTTCTTTACTAGATTCCTCTGCAGCTTCTGCTTTAGATTCTTCTGCTGGTTTGGCTTCTGCTTCTTCTGCTTTTGTCTCTGCTTGTTTTGCTTCTACCTCTTCAGCTTTTGGTTCCTCTGCAGCATTTGTATCTGTATCTGCAGTTTTTGTTTCTTCTACCGGAGGAGCTTCCTCTATATATTCATATTGATCAGCTTCATCGCCCCTATCTTTATCTGCGATCCTTGCTTTCTTTCCAGATAATTCTCTTAGATAATATAGCTTAGCTCTTCTTACATCGCCTTTTCTAACAACTTCAATTTTTTCTACTAATGGACTGAATAAAGGGAATACTCTTTCAACACCCTCTCCATGAGATATTTTTCTCACAGTAAAGTTAGAGTTTACTGAATTATTTTTTCTTGCAATACAAATACCTTCAAATGCTTGAAGTCTCGACTTACTTCCCTCTGTAATTCTTACAGTAACTTTTAGAGTATCACCTGGACGAAAAGCAGGAACTCTTTTTTTTGAAGTTAACTTTTCAATCTGTTGTTTTTCAAATGTCTCTAATAAATTACTCATTTTATATTTCCTTTTTATAAAGATCTGGTCTTAATTCTTTAGTTTTTTCAACCGATTTTTCTTTTCTCCATTTATCAATTTTTTCATGATGACCTGATGTTAAAACATCTGGAACTTCATGTTTATTTCCCTGAATATCTTCCCAGGTTTGTGGTCTGGTATAATGAGGATATTCAAGCAGATTATTAGAAAAAGATTCTTCTAATAAACTTTGTGGCTGCCCTAATACTCCAGGAATGAGACGAATACAACCTTCAACTAACACCTGGGCAGCAATCTCACCACCAGAAAGGACGTAATCACCGATACTTATTTCCTGAAAATCAAGAATTTCTATAGCTCTTTGGTCAACCCCTTCAAATCTACCGCATAAAATAAGCATTTCATCATGTTTTGATAGATTATTAAGTTTGGCTTGAGATAATTTCTGACCTGACGGTGTTAGAAAAATTTTGCAGTAATTATCGGTTTTGAAAGTGATTGAATTTAATGCTTTTTCAATCACATCTGGACGAATAACCATTCCAGGGCCTCCCCCAAAAGGTTCATCATCAACACTTCCTCTTTTGTCAATTCCAAAATTATGTAGATTGACTATCTCGAGAGAAAATTTTTTATTGTTTAATGCATTTCCGATTACAGAATATCCTAGTGAACCAGGGAACATCTCAGGATAACAAGTTAAAATTACTACTCTCATTTTAATCAAGAATACCAGGTATTGGATCAGCTATAATTTCTTTTTTATTAATATTAACTGATAAAATATTTGTTTTATCAAAAGGTATAAGAATAAGTTTGGTATTATATTTGACTTCTAATAAATCACCTGCCCCAAAATTTTGAACACTTAAAACTTTTCCAATACTAGTATTGTCTTTCAAGAAAATCATGCATTCGATTAGATCGTTTATGTAAAACTCATTATCTTTTGTTTTTGGAAAAAATTTCTTATTTGAAAAAATTTTTTGACCTTTAAGCTCTAAAACATCTTCTCTAGAAAAGTATTTTTCAACTTGAACAACACACTTATTATTTTTGAATAAAATATTTTTAAAATTCCAAGCAACTGAACCATCAAAATTATAATAGTTTTTTAAATTTTTAAAAACTTCAAAAGAGGTAGTCATCATATTAACTTTTATTTCACCTTTTAATCCTAAAGGAGATCCAAACTGACCAACAAGAATAATATCTTTATTACTCAAAGCAAAAATTGATTTTATTCTTTTTTAGCTTCTGCTTCTTCTGCTTTTGGTTCTTCAGCAGGTTGTGCATCTTCAGCTGGCTTAGCTTCTGCTTCTTCTGCTTTTGGTTCTTCTGCTGCAGCTTTCGCAGCTTCTTCTTTTTCTTTAGCAGCAGCCAAACGTTCCTGTGCTTTTTTCTTAGGTAGATGTTTTTTTGTTTTTTCAGTAATAACTGGTTTTTCCATCACACCAAGATTGCTAAGAAAAATAGAAATTCTATCTGATGGTTTTGCTCCTTTTGCAATCCATTCCTTAGCTTTGTCTAAATCCATTTTAACTCTATCAGCGCTATCCTTTGGAAGCATTGGGTTATAAGTTCCAATTTGATCTATAAATTTTCCATCTCTAGCTCTTCTAGAATCAGCAACTACTATTCTATAAAATGGTCTTTTCTTTGCACCACCTCTTGATAATCTTATTCTTACTGGCATTTTATTTCCTTTCTAATTTATGTTTGGAGGAAGATTTCCTTGTAATTTTTGCATTAAATCACTGGGAATTCCTCCTTTGCCCATTGATTTCATTCTCTTCATCATTTTTTGTGATTGGAGAAACTGTTTTAATAACCTGTTAACGTCTTGAACTTTTGTTCCAGATCCTTTTGAAATTCTAATTTTACGTGAAGCCTTTATAATATCTGGATCAGCCCTTTCTTTTTTTGTCATTGAACTGATTATAGCTATTTGTTTATCAATCATTGAATTAGAAATTTTATTTTCTGCCATTAACTTCTGTGCCTTTGAAACACCTGGCATCATAGAAAGTAAACCGGAGACTCCACCCATTTTACCCATTTGCTTTAATTGATTGGCAAAATCTTCAAGATCAAATTTTCCTTTAGCGATCTTTTTTGCCATATCTTCCATTTCTTCTTTATCAATATTTTCAGCAGCCTTTTCGACAAGAGATACAATATCTCCCATACCTAAAATTCTTTGTGCAATTCTTTCAGGATGGAAAGGTTCAAAATTTTCTACTTTTTCACCTAGTCCTATAAATTTTATAGGAGAGTTTGTTATCGATTTAATTGATAGTGCTGCACCACCTCTGCTATCACCATCTATTCGAGTTAAAATTGATCCAGTAATATTTATTGCATCACTAAAACTTTTAGCTACATTTGCAGCATCTTGTCCTGTTAGAGCATCTGCTACTAATAATGTTTCGTCAGGTTTAAACTTATTTTCAATTTCTATTAATTCACTCATTAACTTTTTATCTACAACTTGTCGTCCAGCAGTATCTAAAATAAGAATATCAAATAAATTTTTTTGAGCATAGTCTATGGAATCATCAACAATCTTACTGGCTGATGATAGATTGTGATTAAAGAAATCTGAGCCGGTTTCTTCAGCTAATACTTTTAATTGTTCTTGTGCTGCTGGTCGATAAATGTCTGCTGATGCTAGTAAAATTTTTTTCTTTGAAGACTTCTTTAACAAATAGGAAAGTTTGGCAATTGAAGTTGTTTTCCCAGATCCCTGTAATCCACAAAACAATATTTTAGTTAATTGAGAAGAAGATAAATTTAGAGATTTATTTTCTGATCCAAGAATTTTTACAAGCTCATCTTGCACAAGCTTTATGATCATTTGATCTGGCTTAACAGATTTGAGAATTTCTTTTCCTAAAATGTTTGACTTGATGGAATTTATAAATTCTTTTACTACAACTAAGGAAACGTCTGCCTCTAACAGAGCAATTCTAATTTCACGTAATGTAACTTCAAGATCTGTTTCTGATATAACAGCCTTACCCCGAATACTTTGAACAATTTTTTCAAATTTTGTGTTCAGTGTATCAAACATAAATCTCCAATAGCCTTTTAACTCCAGGGCACGAAACTCGTGGGCTAGAGTACCTATCACAATTGTAACAAGCTCAATTCGTTTACAAATATAGGATTTGTTGGTGACCCTCTATTAGCTGAATAATTGAAAGTCAAGTATTCTTAAATTTCCCATATTTACTGAGATTTATCGATAAATTAGGTTATAAAACAAATATGCAAAAAGTAGACTTTATAAAGATGCATGGACTTGGGAATGATTTTGTTATCATAGATAAAAGGTCTAACAATATCGCAATTACTGAAGATATTATTAAAAGACTCAGTGACAGAAGAACTGGGGCAGGGTGTGATCAATTAATCACAATTAATAATACAAGTAATCAAAGTGCTGATGCTGAAATTGAAATTTTTAATCCTGGTGGTGATAGAGCCGAAGCTTGTGGTAATGGAACACGCTGCGTGGCAAAAATACTATTTGATGAAGATTCAAATAAAGAAATTTTAAAAATTCAATCTGATGCAGGCATATTAGAATCAAAAAAAATAGATAACAATATAAGTGTCAACATGGGTTCAATAAAAAATACTTGGGATAAAATTCCTTTAAGTAAAGAAGTCGATACAATGAATATACCAATTTCAATTGATGGATATAGTAATGGAGTTGCTGTTAATGTAGGTAATCCACATGTAGTTTTTTTTGGGAAATCGATCAAAGATACAGATCTTGAAAGTATAGGTCCTAGAATAGAAAATCATGAGCTCTTTCCAAAAAAAACTAATGTTGAAATAGTTGAAGTTATTAATTCAAATTTAATTGAAATGAGAGTTTGGGAACGTGGAGTTGGAATCACGTTAGCTTGTGGTAGTGGTGCCTGTGCGGCTGTATATGCGGCGTGGAAAAAAGGATTAATTGAAAATAACGCTGAAGTGAAACTTGAAAAAGGATCACTGCACATAAATATAGTTAATAATGAATCTATTATGACAGGACCTGCAGAAATAAGTTATCGGGGTAGTTTAGAAATATAATTTATGAAAAATAAAAACTACGTAGTCAATCTAGGTTGTAGATTGAATATTTATGAAGGTGAAATTATTAAAAACCATCTTAAAACAAATAATTTAAATAATGTTACAGTCATAAACTCATGTGCAGTAACTGAAGAAGCTGAGAAAAAAGTTTCTTATGAAATTAGAAAGGCAAAAAAAAATTTTCCTAATAATAAAATAGTAGTTACAGGATGTGCGGCTCAAATCAATCCATTAAAATATAAAGATTTAAAAGAAGTAGACTCAGTAATTGGGAACACAGAAAAATTAGAAACTTTAACATGGAAAAATATCGATCAGTCTAAAAATCTTAAAGTAGGAAATATATTAGAAGAAAGTAAAACAGTACCTAATTCAATTGAAAAATTTGAAGGAAAATCGAGAGCTTATATTGAAATACAACAAGGTTGTAACCATCGCTGTACTTTTTGTATTATTCCATTTGGCAGGGGCAATAATAGAAGTGTACCTGCTGGAGAGATAGTAAATAAAATAAAAAAAATTGTTAGCAATGGATATAATGAAGTAGTCTTAACAGGAGTAGATATAACTGATTATGGAAAAGATCTTCCAGCAAAACCTACTTTTTCTAATTTAATTAAAAGAATTCTAAAATTAGTACCTGAATTAAGACAGCTGCGTTTGTCTTCAATTGACTGCGCTGAAATAGACGAAGATTTTTGGGATGTTTTAAAGGACGAAAGATTGATGCCTCATTTTCATATAAGTTTACAAGCTGGAAACAATTTAATTTTGAAAAGAATGAAAAGAAGACATTCAAGGGAAATGGCAATTAATTTTTGTAAGAAAGTTTTATCTATTAGGAAAGATGCAACATTTGGTGCTGATATAATTGCCGGTTTTCCAACAGAGACAGAAACAATGTTTCAAGATTCAATTAAACTAGTTGATGAGTGTAATTTAACTCATCTTCATATTTTTCCTTATTCACCAAGAGAAAACACTCCTGCATCTAGAATGCCTCAAGTTCAAAAAAATATTATCAAAGATAGAGCAAGAAGACTTAGAGAAAAAGGTATTGAAAAATTAAAACAACATTTAAAAAAAAATATTGGAAAGAAGGAACAAATTTTAATTGAAAGTAGAAAAGAAAATTTTTCACTTGGAAAAGATCAGCATTTTTTAAAAGTAAAACTTGAAGAAGAGTTTAAAGAGGGAAATATAATTTCCTGTATATACACAGGCGTAGAAAATGATACGTTATTAGCAAGAATAGCATGAGTTTGTTCTCAATATTTAAAGATAAGTTAAGTAAAACTTCAAATATACTTTCTTTTAATATTTTAGAGATTTTAAAAAACAAAAAAATAGACGATTTAACTTTAGAAGAATTAGAAAATGTTCTTATTTCATCTGATATTAGTTTGGATGTTGTAAATCAGCTAATAGATTCTATAAAAAAAATAAAAATTTCAAATGATGATGGAATAAAAAATGTATTAGAAATCTTAGCTCAAAATATAGAAAATATATTACTTCCAAGAGAACATGTTCTGATAAATGAAAAAAATGATGAAAAAAAAATATTAATATTTGTTGGAGTAAACGGAAGTGGAAAGACAACCACTATTGGTAAAATTGCAAATAAAATTTTATCAAATAAAAAAATTCTGATTGCGGCTTGTGATACATTTAGGGCAGCAGCTGTTGAGCAGTTGGAAAATTGGGCGAAAAAAAATAATAATGGTTTTATCGCTGGAAAAAGTAATCAAGATCCAGCAAGCGTAGCGTATCAGGCAACTGAAGAATTTGGAAAAGAAAATTATGATTTTTTACTTATAGATACTGCTGGAAGATTATCAAATAATACTAACCTCATTAATCAGCTAATTAAATTGAAGAATGTTATCTCAAAAGTTAATTCCTCTTTTAATATTGAAACTGTGTTAGTTTTAGATGGAACGAATGGTTCGAACATGATTAAGCAAGTGGAAATCTTTGGAAATGAACTTAATGTATCAAGTCTTATAATAACTAAATTGGATGGAACAGCAAAAGGCGGAGCATTAATTTCAATTGCAAATAAATTTGAAATCCCTATAAGTTATGTTGGTCTTGGAGAAAGTATTGAGGACCTTGTAACCTTTAATTCTCAAAACTTTGCTAGGTCTATTTTAAATCTAGAAGAACAAAAATGAAGTCAGTTTATAAATTATTAATTGATATAGGACCGCTTGCAGTATTCTTTATTTTTTATACAAGAAGTGGTCTTCAAGAAGCAATACTTCCTCTTATGATTGCAACTGTAATTTCAGTAATCATTTCATATATACTTGAGAAAAAAATACCAATTATGCCAACTCTTGGGGCTGCGATTGTATTAATATTTGGAGGTCTAACAATTTATTTTGACAATGAAATTTTTATTAAAATGAAACCAACAATAATAAATATGGTCTTCGCATTAATTTTATATGGAGGAGTGATTGTTAAAAAACCTCTTTTAAAGTATCTTTTAGGTGCTGCACTTAAACTAGAAGAAGATGGATGGAGAATATTAACTCAAAGGTGGATTGCTTTTTTTGTTGCACTTGCTGTTTTAAATGAAATTGTTTGGAGAACACAAAGTACTGATGTTTGGGTAAATTTTAAAGTTTTTGGTATCTTGCCAATTACGTTTATTTTTACGATGACACAATTCCCTTTAATTAAAAAATATCAAATTGAAGATTAAGTTAAAAATTGTTTTCTCTTAATGCTATAAATCCTGGTGATTTATTTCCCTCAAGCCACTCTAAAAATGCACCCCCAGCTGTAGATAAATATTTAAATGCATCATTGGCTTTAGCTTTTTTTATTGCTGCAAGTGTATCTCCTCCTCCTGCTAGAGCATCTAATTGAGATTTACTTGAATAATTTTGTATAATATTTGCAACTGAAATTGTACTTTTATCAAATGGACTATACTCAAATGCGCCTAAAGGCCCATTCCATAAAATTGATTTAGATTTTAATATTTCATCTGAAATTAGTTTTGTTGTTTGTTCACCAACATCTAATATCATTTGGTCATTTGGAATATTATTGATTGAATAAGTCTTAACATTTACTCTATCTTCTATTGTTTTTGAGCAAACAGCATCAATTGGTAAAAGTATTTTGCAATTTTTTGATTCTGCTTTTTTTTGTATCTTTTTTGATAGTTCAATAAAATCATTTTCTACCAGAGAAGAACCAACGTTATAATTATTTGATAGCAAAAAGGTATTAGCCATTGCACCACCAATCACTAAAGAGTCAAAAATTTCAACTATATTTTCTAAAACTTTTATTTTTGTTGAAACCTTTGAGCCACCTATAATTGCTAAATTTGGTTTATTTGAATTTTCTAAAAATTTATCTAAATTTTCAATTTCTTTTGAGAAACTTAATCCAGCGTATGAAGGTAAGTATTTAGTAATACCTACTATAGATGCATGATTACGATGAGATGCAGAAAACGCGTCATTAATATATATGTCAAAACTAGAAGCTAATACTTTTGAAAAATTAAGATCATTTTTTTCTTCTTCAGCATTAAAACGAATATTTTCTAATAGACAAATTTCCCCCATGTCCATTTCAGCAATTTTTGTCTCAATTATTTTTTTTTCACAGTTAGCTAAAAAATGAATTGTGTTTAAATTTAAAAATTTTTTTAATTCTGAACATAAAAACTCAATGGAATATGTTTTATTAACTTGACCTTTAGGTCGGCCAAAATGAGCAATTAAGAATATCTTATTTTTATTTTTAATTAGTTTTTCTAGTGTTGGTAAAATAGCATGAATTCTTGAATGATCTGTAATTGTCCCTTCCAAAACTGGTACGTTTAAATCAACTCGAACAATTATTTTTTTATTTTTACAGTCTAGATCTCTTAATTCTTTCATTTCTATTCACATGTATATAAAAAAAATGCTGGAAATCATTGATTTTTTTTAAAAATTTGCAGTTTTATCTTTTTTAATACATATATTTAGTATATTAAACCTTTTTTAAGCTACTAAATGTAGTAATGGAGTTTGATTATGCCTTGGGATGATAATAATGTAGCAAAACTTAGAGATTTATGGGACCAAGGTCTACCAACAGCTCAAATTGGAAAATTATTAGGTTTCACCAAAAACGCAGTGGTTGGAAAAGCTCATAGAATTGGACTCGAGAGAAGACCATCACCTATAAGAAGAACAGCTGTTAAGCCTGATCGAAAAAAAGCTAGATCTCCAGTAATGCCAAAATTAAATTTTGAAAGCTGTTGCATATGTTGTTCCTGAAAAAGAAGAAAACGAAAAGACAGAATTAAATAATACGATTTAATAATAATAAAAATTCTAGAAATAAAAATTCTTCCTGTTATCTAATAAAATATGAAAGATGAGAGAATTAATTCTGTATTTACTCCTATTCTAATTGGTGGGAGTTTAATTCTTTTAATAAGTTTTGCAATTCGTTCAACATTTGGCCTATTTCAAATTCCTATTGCGTCTGATTTTTTATGGAACCGTTCAGAATTTTCTCTTGCCATTGCTATTCAAAATTTAGCTTGGGGTGTAGGCACTCCACTATTTAGTGCTTTTGCCGAAAAATATGGTGATAGAAAAGCAATAGCGCTAGGCTTAATTCTTTATGCAATTGGAATTTTCATAAGTAGTACTGCTACAACTCCAGAGGCGCATCAAACTTTAAACCTATTAATTGGTTTTGGTATAGCTGGTAGTGGTTTTGGTCCAATTTTAGCAGTAGTTGGAAGAGCCACATCTCCAGAAAAAAGATCTTTAGCACTAGGTATTACAACTGCTGCAGGATCGGCTGGACAAGTGGTTGGTCCACCACTTGCTTCTATTCTATTATCATTTTTGCCTTGGTCTTCAGTGTTTGAAATCTTTTCAATTATATTATTAATAACACTGATACTTGTTCCAATTTTAAAAACAGAATTATCAAATACAAATATTAATAATGAAAATGAAAAAATTACTGATGCTGTATTTGTTGCATTAAAAGATCCAACATACTCAATGTTGTTCTTTGGTTTTTTTTCTTGCGGTTTTCAGTTAGCATTTATTACTGCACATTTTCCAGCATTTATTGTTGAATCTAGTAGTCCAATTATAGAAGGAAGTTTAATAAGTTTGGTTTGTAGTTCTGTAGAAGGTTTAGGAGCATTATCTATGGCTCTTATAGGATTGTTTAATATAATTGGTTGTTTGATTGCTGGAGCCTTAGGAAAAAGGGGCATTATAAGAAATATCTTTTATCTTTAATTTATACCGGAAGGACTGTTGCGGCAATTTTATTTATCTTACTACCTATTACACCAACATCTATTGCAATATTTTCAATAGTTATGGGTGCTTTATGGTTAGCAACAGTTCCTTTAACTTCAGGAATTATAGGCCATATTTATGGATTAAAATTTATGGGTACATTATATGGGATTGTATTTTTTTCTCATCAGCTAGGATCTTTTGTAGGTGTTTGGTTAGGTGGTCTATTTTATGATATCTATGGAAGTTATGATATTGTATGGTGGGTTGGTATAGGAGTAGGTGCCTTTTCTGCAATAATCCATTTACCAATTAGAGAAAAACCATTATCTAATACAAATATACAAACAGCGTAATTTTATGGATGAAAAAAAGATTATACGAAACTTAATTATAGTAATTTTTTTCTTAGTTATTATTTATTCATTAGCTAGAGTTGGTGTAGGTTTAGATCTTAGCTTTGGACCTTATTTAAAAAAATAGAAAAACTAGTTACACCATTCTCCTTGTTTAAATATTGGCGTAACACCGCCACCCTTATCAACACCCTCGACATCAATTTTACCTGAGCCAATCATCCAATCAATGTGTATCATACTTGAATTACCACCTCTTTGAGTAATTTCATCTTTCGATAAGTCTTTTTTGGATTTGAAACATTTTGAGTAACACTGTCCTAAAGCAATATGAGAAGCAGCATTTTCATCAAATAGAGTGTTATAAAAAGTTATTCCTAATTGCGAAATAGGTGAACTATTAGGGACTAAGGCTACTTCACCAAGTCTTCTTGAGCCTTCATCTGAATCAAGAACTTTTAATAAAACATCTTGTCCTTTAGAGGATTTTGCATCAACAATTTTACCATCTTCAAAGCGAACATTAATATCTTCAATTAGGGTTCCTTGATAAGATAGAGGTTTGGTTGAACAGACTTCACCACTTACACGAGCAGCATGAGGAGTTGTGAACACTTCTTCAGATGGGATATTTGGATTACAAACAATACCATTCTGTGCCTCTGATGCGCCTCCCATCCACTCATGATCATCAGCAAGACCTACGGTTAAAGATGTTCCAGGGCCAGAGTATTTTAACGAATGAAAATTTTTAGCATTTAACCAATCTGTTTTATCTCTTAAATTTTTATTATGTTGGTCCCATTCACTTACAGGATCATCATTACTAACTCTTGATGCATGAAATATTGCATCTCCTAATTTTTTAATTGCTTCACTATCATCAAGATCTGGGAAGACTCTTTTTGCCCATGCTTTTCCTGGCCACGAAATTATATTCCAATTAATTTTAAATTCAGTAATTCTTTCTCTAGCTGGTTTGTATGCAACAGCATTAGCTTTATTTGCACGCGAAACTTTATCAGGATCAATTTCAGATAATAGCATGGGATCATCACCAGCAATTGCCATTCTAGCTGTATTGTTATCAAAAGCTTCACCCATCCCATTATAAAGCCAATTTGCAGCAACATTGAAAGATTCATCATCTCCATACTTAAATCGAGATAATGTAATATCAGAATCACTAAAAAGTGGGGTCACAATTCCAGCTCCTTTAACGGTGCTGTTATTAAAAGGTTTTGACCTTTTTGAAGTGCAACACCTCTTTTAATGGATAAATGCGCAAGTTTATCAATTTTTTTTGTATCTACATCATAAAACATTAATATTATAATTAGTTTTTAAATTCTAAAAAGTCTAGAGATTTTAACTTTAAAATTTATCTTTAATAATTTTAGAAAAAGAACTTAAATATTTCAAATTCTTTAATAAAATCTTTCCACAAACTCTTGTTTTTTTGCAGATATAAAAATATCAAATCTAGGCAAAAATAGTAAACTAAATTATGGATTATGAACTTTTAGATAAAATTAATTTTCCATCTGACTTAAGAGAATTTAAAAAGAAAGATCTAAAGCAAATCTCAGAAGAATTAAGAGCTAAAACAATTGAGACTGTTTCAAAAACTGGTGGTCATCTAGGTGCTGGATTAGGTGTTGTTGAATTAACTGTAGCAATCCACTATGTCTTTAACACTCCACATGATAAATTAATCTGGGATGTGGGACATCAAGCTTATCCTCATAAAATCATCACAGGTAGAAAAAAAAATATCGAGACACTGAGAAAAAAAGATGGTGTGTATGGTTTTGTTAGAAGATCAGAAAGTGAATATGATCCATTTGGTACAGCTCATAGTTCAACAGCAGTTTCAGCAGGATTAGGAATTAAAGCAGCAAAAGATATAAATAAAGACAACTCAAAAGTTATATGTGTTGTTGGAGATGGTGCCTTAAGTGCAGGTTTAGCGTATGAAGGATTAAACAACGCAGGAGCACTAAAAAAAGGGTTAATTG
>LULH01000016.1_pt1 | contig 42122 bp, 81 predicted proteins | sample 728201 | NCBI WGS metagenome assembly LULH01 (sample SAMN03860294, study PRJNA289734) | marine metagenome | biome: seawater column; feature: ocean; material: water; isolation source: Red Sea water column Station 169 - depth 100m | place: Saudi Arabia: Red Sea | collected 2011-10-15 | depth 100 m
ACTGTCTCCAGAGGAGCAGCAGAAGCTACAACTAATTATAAAAGCTAAATTACTTCCAGAAATAGCTAAGCAACAACAAGGTTTACTAGAACAACAAATCAAAAATCCTCAAATGGCACAAATGGGTCAGCGACCAGGTGGAAATATGCCTATGCCGAACTCAAGAGACGCTGCTATGAGGGGATTATTACGAGGATAATATTATGGTAGCAAAGTATGTAGCAGGATTGACTATAAATCAAATGGCTAAAGCATATACAGCAGTTAAAAAATTGCCTAAAGCTAAAAAACCAGTAGGATTTAGAATACCAAAGAAAACAGGATGGAAAAAACCATTTTTTCCTAAATCTAAATGGATGCCTGAATATTCTCCTTATGATGTAGCTACAGATTTAGGAGCTGCAGGATTGATTGTAGGTGGATATGCTGGATATAAAAAACTGACTAATGGAAAAAAAAAGAAAGGAACATAAATGCCACAAGTAGGAAATAAAAAATACCCATATACAAAAAAGGGTAAAGCTGCAGCGAAAAAAGCAGCGAAAAAAGCAGCTAAAAAAAAGGGAAAGAAAGTTAGATATGGCTAATAAAAAGAAAAAAAAGAATGTTAAAAAGGCTGCCAATGTAGTTGGGTTTTGGAAGCAGACTAAAAAATCTGCTAAAAAAAACTGGAAAAAAGTTTCTACAGCAACTACGCCTGTTTATAGCAAATATGTGAAGCCAACTGTTGGTTTAGCTACTTCTACAGGTAAAATTGCTACAAATATTGGTAAAGCTCTTTTAAGATTTCCTGGTCCAGCATTAGCTTTAGGTACTTTGGCATCAACAGTTAAAATAGGTCCAAGAATTCAAAAAAGACCTCTTAGAAGAACTGTTACGCAACCACAATATGGTAAATACGGTGGGAAATGGATGGTATAATGGAAGATAAGCAAGAAGATAAACAAAATCATGGTGGTAAAAGAGAAGGTGCTGGTAGACCTTTAGGAGCTAAAACTAAAAAGCTGTGGAAATCTATGGAAGAAATGGCTGGAAAATACCAACATTCTCCTTTGGATTACCTTTTATCTGTGTTAAACAATCCTGCAAGCTCACCTGAACGAAAAATGTATGCAGCTGAAAAGGCAGCACCTTTTGTTCATCCAAGGTTAGCTAGTACAACTTCAAGAGTAGGGATAGATGAACCAGTCCAAATCAAAGTCCAATGGCAAAAAGAAGAAAGTTAAGATAATTGAGGTTCCTTATAAACCTCGAGAATATCAAAGAGAAGTACACAATACTAGAAAAAGATTTAGTGTCCTAGTTTGTCACAGACGATTTGGGAAATCAGTACTTTCAATAAACGAATTAATTAGAACAGCAGCAGACAAGCCTAGGAGTTTATGTGCATTTATAGCTCCGACTTATAGACAAGGTAAAGCTATTGCTTGGGAATATTTAAAATTTTATACAAAACCACTAATGCAGTTTGGTGGTAGTAGGAATGAAACTGAATTAAGAATAGATCTTTTTAATGGATCACGTATTCAAATATTTGGTGCAGACAATCCAGATTCAATTCGAGGAATGGGATTTGATGCAGTCGTCTTAGACGAATATGCTATCATGGCTCCTCGAGTATGGACTGAAATTGTAAGACCTGCAGTGGCTGATAAATTAGGATGGGTACTATTTATCGGAACACCAATGGGGCATAATCAATTCTGGGAAGTATTTGACTATGCTCAACGAGGTCATAAAGATTGGTATGGGAAACTATATCGAGCATCTGACACCAATGTCATTCCAGAGGAGGAACTGGAGCAGGCACGTGCAATCATGACGCCTGAGCAGTTTGAACAAGAATTTGAATGTTCGTTTACTGCAGCAGTGTCAGGAAGTTATTATGGTCGACTGATAACTAAAGCCGATAAAGAAGGAAGAATTGGCTACGTGCCTGTAGACGAAAACGTAGGTGTGGAAACCTGGTGGGATTTGGGGATCGGAGATAGTACAGCTATTTGGTTTGCACAAAGAGTTGGACAAGAGGTACACCTAATAGACTATTACGAAAACTCAGGAGAATCATTAGCACATTACGTTGATGTACTTTCTGAAAAAGATTATGCTTATTCTGATCATATTGCACCTCACGATATAATGGCAAGAGAATTAGGAACAGGTAAATCTAGATATGAAGTTGCACAAGAATTAGGTTTAGAATTTCAAGTAGCTCCAAAACTAGAAGTAGATCATGGTATTGAATCTGTAAGAAATGTTTTACCAGACTGTTGGTTTGATAGAACAAAGTGTAAACAAGGATTAGATGCTTTAAGACAATATAGAAAACAATGGGATGAGAAGAACCAAGTTTTTAAAAATAAACCTCTCCATGATTGGTGTTCACACGCATCTGATGCGTTTAGGTATGGATGTGTATCCGAACCTTTAGATACATCATCATGGGATAAACCAATTAGGGTAGATACAAAATACGTAGTATGAAGAAACAAAAAAAATCAGAACAAGAAATATTATCAATTCTAGCAAAAGAAATACATAATTCATCAGGTTATATTGGTGGAGAAATTGTAGCTAGAAGAAAAAAATCATTAGAATATTATTTAGGTAATCCTCTTGGAAACGAACAAGAAGGAAGATCACAAGTAGTATCTAATGATGTAATGGATACTGTAGAAAGTTTAATGCCATCTCTTATGAAGATCTTTACTTCAGGAGATAATGTATTTGCTTGTGAAGGTGTAGGACCTGAAGATGAAGAAATGGCAAGACAAGCTTCAGATTATTTAAACCATATTTTCTTAAAAGAGAATAATGGATTTACATCATTATATACAGCATTCAAAGATGCACTTATTCAAAAAAATGGAATTTTAAAAGTATATTGGGATGATTCAGATAAAACTGAAAGAGAAGAATATACAAGATTAACAGATGATGAATTTAATGATCTAGTTTCTGATGCAGAAGTTAAAGTTACTAATCATACTGAATATGAAGAACCTATTACAGATGATAGAGGAAAAGAAATAGATAAAATTCCTTTACATGATGTTGTTATTCATAGAACAAAATATTATGGTAGAGTTAGAATAGATCCAGTTCCACCTGAAGAATTTTTAATTGAAAGAAGATGTAAAGATATTGATTCAGCAAACTTTGTTGCACACAGAGTTAACAAAACTAAAACTGAATTAATAGAAATGGGATACGATCCTGATGTAGTTTATTCATTACCAACAGGTGATGGTGAAACTTATTCGGAAGATAAATTTGTTAGACATCAAAATATAGATTTTGGTAGAGGAGAATCTACTGGAGACAAATCTACTGACATGGTTTTAATTCATGAGTGCTATATAAGAATGGATGCAAATGGAGATGGTGTAGCAGAATTATTAAAAGTATGTGTAGCAGGAGATGGTAAAAAATTATTAGATGTAATGGAAGTAGATACAATTCCATTTATATCTATGACACCTGTTATCATGCCTCACAGATTTCATGGTAGATCTATTGCAGAATTAGTAGAAGATATTCAATTAATTAAGTCTACTGTTATGAGACAAATGTTAGACAATATGTATCTAACAAATAACAATAGAGTTGCTATACAAGATGGTCAAGTAGCTATGGACGACTTATTAACTAATCGTCCTGGAGGAATTGTTAGAACTAAACAACCACCTCAAAATGTTATGATGCCTATCACAGCTCAACCTATTACAGAACAAGCTAGTGGTATGTTAGCATATCTTGATGCAGTTAAAGAAACTAGAACTGGTGTTAGTAAAACAGCACAAGGATTAAATCCTGATAGTTTAAATAATAAAACAGCTACTGGTATGAACCAAGTATTAACTCAATCTCAAATGAGAATGGAGTTGATTGCAAGAATTTTTGCTGAAACTGGAGTTAAAGATTTAGCACTTAAAATGTTTGAGTTGGTATGCAAGTATCAACAAAAAGAAAAAATCGTAAGAATCAGAGGTAAGTATATACCAATGAGACCTTACGAATGGAAAGACAGAGTTAATGTTACTATCCATGTTGGATTAGGTACAGGATCAAAAGAACAACAATTGATCCTGCTTAATGCTATTTTAGAAAGACAAATGCAGGCTATTAACCTTCAACAGAATGTTTATGGTCCAATGGTTAATTTAAGAAATATATATAATTCGTTAAAGAAATTAGTTGAAAACGCAGGTCTGAATAGTATAGAACCTTTCTTTATGGATCCAGATGTAGGAGCAGCTCAAATGCCACAACTTCCACCTAAACCACCTACTGAATTTGAGAAGGTGACTTTAGCACAGGTTCAAGGTGAAAACCAAAGAGCACAGCTAAAAGCTGAAACAGAAGTTAAACGTATTGAAGCTCAAATGAGACAAAATCTTTTAGACTTTGAATTAAAGATAAAAGAAATTGAACTTAAATATGGATCTAAGATAGATGAACTTGAGTTGAAACGAAGATCTATGATGGAAGCAGAAGATCTAAAATCATCAGGTAATCTAATGAAAGAAATCATTAAAGGACAAGAAAACTTCTTTAATACTAAACAACAAATAGATGGACAACAAGGAAACGCAAATACGCCAGGGCAAACGAGCAGAACAACTGCTAAATGATCCCTTGCTTAAAACAGCATTTGAAGATCTTCTTGAAATATATAAACAAGAAATCTTTAATACAAAATTCACTGAGTCTGAACAGCGTACATACCTTTGGGTAGCCTACAATCTTGTAGACAAAATCAGAGGTCATTTACAAAGTGTTATGGCTAGTGGAAAACTAACTCAACAAGAGTTAGATCAATTAAATAAACGAAGTTAAGCTAACGCAACTTCAAATTCGTCAACCATGAAAGGAACGATATGGCAGAAAGTACTAATGTACAAGGTGCTGCTGACAAAATAGCTGGAATCTTGGAACCGAAAGGTCAACCACAAAAGACTTCAGAAGAACCGAAAGCAGAACCATCAGAAAATCCTGTGGAACAGGAAGTTCAAAACAGTCAAGCTCAGTCTGAAGCAACTGAAGAACAAATTTCTGAAAATACTGAGACAGAAGAAACTACAACAGAATTACAAGAGGAACCCAATCTCCACCGATTAAAAGTCAATGGTCAAGAGATAGAGGTCAGCCTCGATGAACTGAAGGCAGGTTATTCTAGAGACTCAGATTACCGACAAAAAACTCATAATTTAGGTATGGAAAAGCGTGAGCTTGATAACCAAAAGGAGAGTTTTCGTCAAACTTATGATACTCGACTACAAGAACTCAATGATTTAATTGCAACTGCTGACGCAACTGTCAGACAAGAACAAGGAAGTCATGATCTTCAAAAGCTTTGGGAAGAAGATCCAACAGCTGCAGCACGACTGGATTACCAGATGAGACAAAAAACTAGGCAGCTAGATGATGTACGATCTAAAGCAAGAGAAGCTCAACAAAAACAATACGATGAATTCCTTAATACACAGCGAGAGTTAGCAGCACAAAAAATACCTGAGTTTGCAGATCCTAATAAAGCAGATCAATTTAAAGTTAGTATGCGTAATTCATTACGTAATTATGGTTTTAATGATCAAGAAATAGGATCACTTGCTGACCATAGATTTCTTATGGTAGCAAAGGATGCAATGAATTATCAAAATTTGAAAGATAAAAAACCTATCGTTCAAAAGAAGGTAGCTAATGCTCCTAAAGTAGTAAAAGCTGGTGTTGCAAAATCATCAACAAGTTCTGGTAGAGAAGGCATAAGAAATAAAATCAATCGGTTAAGCAAAACTGGACATCTTAAAGATGCACAGAGTGCTATAATGGATATGATTAATCTTAAATCTCAACAAAGGAAATAAAAACAATGGCACAACCAACTAATACGTTTGATACGTACGATTCAGTAGGTGAAAGAGAAGATCTTTCTGATGTTATCTATAACATCTCACCTACAGATACGCCATTCCTAAGCTCAGCAGCTAAGACACAAGCTACTGCAGTCCTTCACGAATGGCAAACCGATGCACTAGCATCTGCTTCAACTTCTAACGCAGTTATCGAAGGGGATGAAGCAACTTTAGACGCTGTTACTGCAACAACTAGATTATCTAACTCTTGTCAAATTATGGACAAAACAGTTGTAATCTCAGGTACGCAAGAAGCAGTTGACAAAGCTGGTAGAGCATCTGAATTAGCTTACCAAATCGCTAAAAAAGCTAAAGAGCTTAAAAGAGATATGGAAGCACAAATTACAACTAACAATGCAGAAGTTACAGGTTCAGCTACTGCTGCTAGAGAAATGGGTTCTCTTGGAGCTTGGGTTGCAACTAACGATGTAATGGGAACTTCTGGTACTTCTGGTTCAGTAGGTAATACTGCTAGAACTGACGGTACTCAGAGAGCTTTCACTGAAGATCTTTTAAAATCTGTAATTAAATCAGTATGGAATGAAGGTGGAGATCCAACTATGATTATGGTTGGTCCTTTTAATAAACAAAAATTATCAGGATTCACTGGAAACAGCACTAGATTTGATGCAGGTGCAGACGCTACATTATACACTTCTGTAGATGTATACGCTTCTGACTTCGGTCAATTGCAAGTTGTTCCAAATAGATTCTCTAGAGATAGAGATTGCTATGTTCTTGATATGAATTATTGGGGAATCGCATTCTTAAGAGATTTCACAATGCATGAATTATCAAAAACTGGTGACTCTGAAAAAAGACAGCTTTTAGTAGAAGCTACTCTTGAGTCTAGAAATGAAGCAGCATCAGGTCTTGTTGCTGACTTAACAACTTCATAATAATATTATTTGTTTGGGCGAGTAACCTTAAATCTGCTCGCCCAGCAGTATTTCAAACAATTGAAGATCTGAGATAGGTTAGGATCGGAACAATTAAGGAATAAAATGAGAACATTAAACGACTATTTTATATACGGTGAAATCGCAGACGTATCAACAGCATCATCAACTTACGTAGCAGTACCTGATGGTGGAAAAATTATAAAAATTATTACAGCTTTACAAGGTGCTATCTCTGGTGGAGATGCAGCAATTACTTTTGAAATTGGTGGAACTGCAGTTACAGGTGGAGCAATCACAGTTGCTAACTCAGGTTCAGCAGCAGGTGATATTGACACAGCAGAACCTACTGCAGCAAATTTAGTAGCTGAAGGTGGATCTATCGAAATGATTACAGATGGTGGTTCTACTGGAGCTAAAAAACTTGGCGTAACATTTGTTATAAGAAGATAATTAAATAGGATTAATGTTCCTGGAACGTTCTGGGAACATATCCTAAACAAAAGGAGAATAATACATGAACTATGGTTTAAGACATGGAACTGTACATAAGCTAACTTCTGGAAGTTCATCTTCTGCTAGTTCAGCTTTTTCAGCTAATATAGAATACATAAGAGTTGTAGGTACTATTGCTTGTCATATACATATAGCAGTATCACCAACAGCAACTACAAGTACTACTTATTTACCTGCAGGAGAAGTTGAAGTTATTAAAGTTTCAGCTGGAGAAAAAATTGCAGTATTAAGAATTGGTGGTTCTGATGGAGAACTATACGCTACAGAATTGACTGAATAATGGGTAAAGTAAGATCAGTAGAATACGATAACGGAATAGTAACTAAATATATCCAAGAATCAGATGGTAAGTTAACTATCAACAATCAACAAAATGTTAACCCTTTGTTGAAAAGAAATAAAGACTTATACAATCATGATCAAGGATGGCTTTCTAAGTCTAAAGAAATGAAAAGAGTTGCTAGTGTTCCACCTCTGGTCTTACAAGTATGGGCACATGAATACAATGGTAGTAGAAATTGGTTTGCCTTACCTAAAGAAACACAACAAAAAATTATGAGAATGAAACTAAACTCAAGTGAGTTTAGATATTTTAGAACAGCAGAAGGATCATTGTAATGGCAAAGACACCAGCATGGCAACGTAAAGAAGGTAAATCACCATCAGGTGGATTAAATGCAAAAGGTAGAGCTAGTTATAAAGGTGGTACTTTAAAAGCACCAACAAAATCTAAGACTAGCAAAAGACGTGCCTCATTTTGTGCAAGAATGAAAGGCATGAAGAAAAAATTAACTTCAGCTAAAACAGCTAGAGATCCTAACAGTAGAATTAATAAAGCATTAAGAAAGTGGGCATGTTAAATGGCATTATCATCATATTCAGAATTAAAATCATCAGTAGCTAATTGGTTAAACAGAACAGATTTAACTGATGAGATTGCTGACGATTTTATTAAACTTACAGAAGCTGATTTTAACGCAAAGTTAAGAATCAGAGCTATGGAACAAATAGACACTATTACAATAGATTCAGAAACAGAAACAGTACCAACAGGATTTATTGCAGTTAGATCATTTTATATTTTATCTAGCTCAGTTAAATATCCTTTGGAATATATTACACCAGCTAATATGTTTGAAACAAAAGGAGGTTCTAGAACTGGAAAGCCTAGAGCTTACACAATAGAGAGTGATAATGAAACAGAAACTTTTAGATTTGGTCCTTCTCCTGATACTAGCTACACTGGTTATCTTTCATATTACAAAGCTATATCACCTCTTAGCGTCTCTAACACATCCAATTGGATGCTCGCAAATCATCCTGCAGTATATTTGTATGGATCCCTTTATCATGCATCTAACTTTCTTGGTGGAATAGATCCACAACAAGCACAAAATTGGTTAGCTATGTATTCTACAGCTATGGAAAGATGTGAGCAAAACGACAAACAAGATTCATATGGTGGTGCACCTGTTACACAAAGAACAGATGTTCAAACCGACTTATCATTTTATAGGACTAGATAATGCAAGTACCTTTTGGAGAATGGCTACCAGATCAACCTGACCATGGAAAACAAGGAGCAAATGTTGCTACTAATGTTTATCATGCATTAAATACTTATAAAAGATTTCCATCTTTAGTAGCTTATAGTTCAAATACTACAAGCACAGATTCTAAAGGTGCAGGTTCATTTAGAGATAACTCTAATACAGTTTATAACTTTGTAGCTACAAGAACAAATATTTATCAGTTAACTTCAGGAGCTTTTACATCACGTAAAGCAAGTTTAACTGGTGGACATACAGATTTTTGGACATTCACACAATTTGGTGAATATGTAATAGCAAGTAATGGAGTAGATGCACCACAATATTATTTAATGGGAACATCAACTAACTTTGCTAATCTTAGTGCAATTCAAACTGCAGGAACAGTTCCTACATTTAGAGTTTCAGGAGTTGTTCGAGACTTTTTAGTTACAGGAAATATTACAAACGCAACAAACAGAATTCAATGGTCAGGCATTAATGATATTACTGTCTGGTCTGGTAAACAATCTGATTCACAAGATCTTCCAGGATCTGGTGGTCAGGTAGTAGCTATAACTTCTGGAGAGGTTGGATATGTGTTTAGACAAAACCAAATAATTCGTATGGACTATGTTGGTGGAGCTACAGTATTTAGGCTATCAGTTATATCTCCAAACAGAGGAGCTGTATATGGAAGAACAGTTTGTCAAGATAATAGACAAATATTCTTTTATGCTGATGATGGTTTCTATCAAATAAATGGTGATCAAATTATGCCTATTGGTGTAGAAAAAGTTAATAGATATTTTGATCTTAATTTAAACAAAGCATACTCAGATAGAATTTGTGCAGCAGTAGATCCATTTAACCAATTAGCTATGTGGTTATTTCCAAGTACATCAAACGCAGCTAATACAACAGGTATTTGCGATAAAATAATTATTTATAATTATGCTACTAAGAAATGGTCTTTAGCAAATGCTAATGCTAGTACAATATTCTCACAGTTTGTTGGAGCTTATACTGTAGAATTAATGGATATTTTATCTCAAAACTTAGAAAATATTAATGCTGCATTAGATACAGATTTCTGGTCAGGTGGACAAGTTCTACTTGGTGGAATTGATAGTGATTACAAAGCTGCAATTTTTTCAGGAACAGATAATGAATGCGAAGTAGAAACAGCAGAAATAGAACCTTTTCCTGGAATGAGAGCTAATATAACAGGTGTTAGACCTATTGTAGATGCAACAGCAACATTAACAGTAAAAGCTAGAGAACGATTAGCAGATACAGAATCTGAAACAAGTTCAGTTTCTATGAGAGATAGTGGAATTAATCCAGTTAGAAAATCTGGAAGATATATAAGAGCAAATGTAAAAGTACCATCAGGTACTACATTTACTCACGCACAAGGAATAGACCTTGTAGCATCAAGAGCAGGAGTAAGATAATGTCAGATGAAGTTAATATAGATAATGTAAGATATTCAATGGAAGCACAAGAGTATTTCCAAAGACAATTGGAAGCTAGTGTTAATGAATTAATAAATAAAAATAATACTGAAAGCGATAAAGCTTACAGTTGGTTTATGAATTAGGGAGAATCATGGCAGGAAGTTATATAGGAAAATACGATACAACAGCAGGAAATAATTCAACTACTTCAACAGGTTCAGTATCTGTTGCAGAGGGAATGTTACCTTCTAATATTAATAATGCCTTTAGAGATTTAATGGCAGATATTAGACAGTTTTATAATTCTGTTGAATGGATTGAATATGGGGATGGAGCAGGAACATACACACCAGCTTACGCATCTTCTACAAGTTTTACAATTGCAGGAGCTAATGTAACTTCTGTTTACCATGTTGGACGTAGAGTTAAAGTAGTAGCATCTACACCAGGTACAATTTATGGATCAATTACAGCTGTTGCTTTTTCAACTAATACAACAGTTACAGTTGCTTGGGATTCAGGATCTCTTTCAGATGAAGCTATAACTTCAGTACACATTGGAGCTATTAGTGCAACAAATACTTCATTACCTGAAACTACAGCTATAACTGGAGATTATACATTAGATGTATCAGGAGATATTATTCTTGATGCTGATGGAGATAATGTAACTCTTAAAGCAGCAGGAACTACTGCATTAGATTTTGTTTTAAATGGAGCAACAAGTACAACATTAGATGCACCTGGCGATATTCATTTAGACGCAGATGGTGGAGATATAAAATTTTATGATGGAGGCACTCAATTTGGAGAAATTACTAATTCATCAACAGATTTAGTTATTAAATCTACAACATCAGATAAAGATGTTTTAATTAAAGGTAATGATGGTGGAAGTGCAATTACTGCATTAACATTAGATATGAGTGAAGCTGGAAAAGCTACATTTAATAATGATGTAATCGTTTCTGGTTTAACTGCTAGTAGAGCTTTGACTACAAATGGTTCAAAACAACTTACATCATCAGCAGTAACTGCTACAGAATTAGGATATTTAGATGGCGTTAGTTCAGCTATTCAAACTCAACTAGACGCTAAAGCAGCAACAACTTATGTAGATAATGCAGTTGCAGGACTTAGAACTAGAATAGTTGTAGAAGCAGCAACAACTGCCAATGTAACTCTTTCATCAGATCTTCAAAATGGAGATACAATTGATGGAGTAACTCTTGCTACAGGAGATCAAGTCTTAGTTAAAAATCAATCTACTGATAGTCAAAATGGTATTTACACAGTTGTTTCAAGTGGAACAGCTAGTAGATCTACTGAGTATGATGCAATAGCAGAAATATCAGGACAAATTGTCGTTGTTAATCAAGGATCAACTAATGACAATACTATGTGGATGTGTACTACAAATACATCAGCTACATTAGGATCTGATTCAGTTTCATTTACAAAAATTACACCACAAAATATTGGAGACGTAACTTTAACTGGAACACAAACTTTAACAAACAAAACATTAACAGCACCAGTATTAAGTGGATCAAGCTCAAGTGCTGGTTCAATATTATTTAAAGAAGATACTGATAATGGAACAAATTCAGTTACATTAATTGGTCCAGCAGCAACAGCTGATGTAACAGTAACTTTACCAGCAGCAACAGACACATTGGTTGGTAAAGCAACAACAGATACATTAACTAACAAAACTTTAACTTCACCAACATTAACAACACCTAAAATTGCTGACGCAGGTTATATTGCAGATGCTAATGGAAATGAACAAGTTGTATTTCAAACAACATCTTCGGCAGTTAATCATTTAGAAGTTACTAACGCAGCAACAAGTAATAATCCAGTTTTAGGAGCTGTAGGTGATGATTCTAATATTGGAATTACATTAACACCAAAAGGAACAGGTGAAGTAGTTATAGCAGCAGGTAATCTTAATTATGGTGGAACAGCAGTTACATCTACTGGAGCTGAATTAAATAAACTAGATGGTGTAACAGCAACTGCTACAGAATTAAATTATCTTGACCTTGCAACATTAGGAACAAGTGCAGCATCTAAAGTATTATCAACAGATGCTAATAATTTGACAAAAATAACAGGTGGTGTATATTTAGAAGAAGATACATTAACATTTGATGCAACGCAGGATTGGGATGTTAGAGCATCTCCAGTTGCTAAAGTAACATTAACAGCTAATGTAACTTTTGATGCACCAACTAATCCAACAACTGGACAATTCATTTCAATTGTTTGTATTCAAGATGGAACAGGAAGTAGGACTATAGCTTGGAACTCAGTATTTGAATTTGCAGGTGATGAAGCACCTACAGCTACAACAACTGCTTCTAAGGGAGATATGTTTAATTTTAGGTATAATGGATCTAAATGGCTTGAGGTTGGTAGAAATCTTAATTTAACATTATCATAGGAGTAATATGTTTGCATTAATAGAAAATCAACAAATAACTAAATTTTATAATAGTAACAAAGGTGTTACTATTGGAGATAATCAATATCCAAAATCTATATTTACTTTATGGTCTGAAGCTGAAAGAAATGCTATTGGCATTTTTAAAGTTACAGTAGATGAAACTAATAAAAAAGATGAAAAATGGTATATCAATACTAATATTTCTTATGGAGTAGAAAGCAATAAAGCAGTAGGTTCTTATGGAATTGCAACACCTAGACCACATGAAGATATTTTATTTACACAACAAGATAGTGATGATGAAATATTACCTAGTGATAAATCTGTAGGTGATGTAAAAACTGAAGGATTAAAAACACAATTAATTAGAACAATTAAAGAACAAGCTGCAGGAGAACTTCAAAAAACAGATTGGTATATAACTAGAAAAGCAGATGCTGGAACGGCAGTACCAAGTGCAATCACTACTCATAGAGCAGCAGTGAGAACTAAATGTGCAGAAATGGAAACAGCTATTACAAACGCTAGTGATACACCAGCTTTAGAAGCTTTATATAAATATACAAGACAAGAGGATGGTTCAACTACAAGACCATTAGGTGAACTTCCAATATTGGAGAGTTAATGATTATTATACCAGCTAATACTTTATCAACTGGTGCTTTTCAAGTTGATAATTCATTAAGATTTGAACCAAATGATAATGATCACTTAGAAAGAGATCCATCAAGTTCTGGTAATAGAAGTACATTTACTATTTCTTTTTGGATGAAACTTTCTCAAATATCTACTGGAACTATGTTTATAATAAATAGTAATACAGCAGGTGATGATTATTTTGTTATTAGAATGGAAAATCATAAAATAGAATGCCTTGCTTATAATAATGGTAGTAAAGTATTATCTTTTAGTAGTAACGCACTTCTGCGTGATCCCAGCGCCTGGTACCATGTCGTAACTGCTATTGATACAACACAAGGAACTGAGGCTAATCGTTTTAAAATGTATTTAAATGGTTCTCAAATAACTTCTTGGGCAACAAGTGATTATCCTAGCCAAAATGCAACAATGCAATGGAACCACACAGAAAATCATTTTATAGGTTGCTTTACTGAAGGTGTTTCTAATTTTCGAGGTTACCTTGCTGAAATAGTTAATATAGATGGCAGTCAACTTGCTGCTTCTAGCTTTGGAGAATTTAACGAAGATAGTCCGACAATTTGGCAACCAGTAAAAGTATCTGGTTTAACCTTTGGAACAAATGGATTTTATTTAAATGTTCCAGGAACTGGAACAGCACAAAATGCTTCTGGAATGGGTGGCGATAGCTCAGGCAATGGTCATCACTTTTCATCTAGTGGTTTAGCTGCAAATTCTAGTGTTACTGATACACCAACTAATAACTTTGTAACTTGGAATCCTGTAGATAGTGGCAGAACTTACTCAGGCAGTATTGATTTAAGTGAAGGTAATCTAAAACAATCTAATGCAAATGATGCTTCTTTAATATCAACTATAGCTGTAAATTCAGGTAAATGGTATATGGAATTTAAATGTGAAGATGCTGATAATACAAGAACTTTTGGAATTATAGATATTGCAGAATTAAATGGATATGTTGGTCATTCTTCAGTAGCATCAGCAATTTCATATGGATACAAATCTTCTGACGGAACTTTATGGATAGGAACATCAGAACAGGCTTCTAGTGTTGGAACAACATCTGCTGGAGATATTGTTTCTATGCTTATTGATTTAGATAGTGGAACAAAAACTATTAAATGGAAAAAAAATGATTCTGATTTATCTGGAACTACACAATTAACTATAAGTCACACAGGATATTATTGGGGAATTATTTGTAGATGTGATGGTGCACAAGTTATTAATGCAAATTTCGGTAATCCAGCATATGCAATCTCATCAGGAAACACAGATGCTAATGGTTATGGCAATTTTGAATACGCAGTACCTAGTGGTTATTACGCATTATGTACTAAAAATTTAGCGGAGTATGGATAATATGGCTTATGTAGATGAAAATTTAAACGACCCAACAAAATTGTTCAATACTGTTTTATATACAGGAAATGGATCATCACAATCAATTTCAGGAGTTGGATTTCAGCCTGACTGGATATGGTTAAAATCTCGTTCTGGTACTTATGGTGCTTATAATCCACAAGCATATGATGTTGTTAGAGGTTTTGGAGCTACTAAAGATTTAACACCAGCTAGTACGGCAGCTGAAGGAGTAGATAGTGGTGCACATGGTTATATTTCAGCAGTTGGAGCAGATGGATTTACATTAACTGCAGGCTCAACAAATAGTAATCAAAATAATGGTTCTTCTACTACTTATGTAGCTTGGAATTGGTTAGCTGGTGGCTCATCATCATCAAACTCAGATGGTAGTATAAGTTCAAATGTTTCTGCAAATACTACAAGTGGTTTCAGTATTGTGTCTTATACAGGAACAGGGTCAAATGCTACGATAGGTCATGGGTTAGGTGCAGTTCCAAAAATGATTATAAACAAAAGTAAAGCAAGTGGAGAACATTGGGGATTTTACCATGCCTCAATGGGAAATGGAAAAGCATTAGCACTTAATTTACATGATGCTGCAGGAACAAATTCTAGTTATTGGAATAATACAACCCCAACATCTTCTGTTTGGTCTGTAGGTACATCTCCATTAACAAATCATTCAAACGCATCAATATCTTATCTATTCGCAGAAAAACAAGGCTTCAGCAAGTTTGGAAGCTACACAGGTAATAATTCAAATGATGGAAATTTTATTTGGCTCGGTTTTCGCCCAGCTTGGATTTTATTTAAGTCATCTGATAGTGGTCAACATTGGCACTTGATTGATAGCAAAAGAGAAACATTTAATGATGACGATGCTGCACAATTATCACCAAATAATAACTCTAGTGAAGCAACAGTAAAAACAGATAGAGGGACAGCTAAAGTAGATTTTCTTTCTAATGGTTTTAAATTAAGAAGTGATGGATCATCTTTCAATGGTACTAATGCAATGATCTACATGGCTTTCGCAGAAGCACCTTTCGTAAATTCAAATGGAGTACCTTGTAACGCAAGATAGTTATGGCATTTATTAATTCTATACCTTCATCTATTTCTATTGCAACTTCAGATATACAAGCTGATGCAATTACTAACGCAAAGATTGCAGATGATGCAATTAACAGCGAACATTATACAGATGGAAGTATTGATACAGCTCATGTTGCAGATAATCAAATTACTACTGCAAAAATAGGTTATGCTGAAGCTACTCTTACAGATGGATCTACAATATCATGGGATGCCTCTACTTCAGATGTAGCAAAAGTTACACTTGCAGGAAACAGAACTTTAGCAGCAGCATCAAATGGAACTACAGGACAATTTGTTTCATTACTTATAATTCAGGATGGTACAGGTTCTAGAACTATTACTTGGAATGCTATTTATGAGTTTAAAGATGATGAAGCTCCAACATTAACTACAACAGCATCTAAAGGAGATTTATTTATATTTAGGTATAATGGAAGTAAATATTTAGAAGTTGGAAGAAATACAAATTTAACATTAAGTTAATATGGCAAATACTTTTAAATTTAAAGGAGTTGCATTAGCAACAAGTAGTGAGACTGCATTATTAACTGCAGCATCAGATGAGACTTTAATTATAAAGTCTATATTGGTAACTAATAATACAAGTAATACACCAACATTATCATTAGATGTAGCAGATAATTCAGCTAGTGCTGAGTATACTATACTTAAAACGCATACTCTTGCTGCTAACACATCAGGAGAAGTTTTTACTGGATCACCTTTAGTTTTAGAACCTTCTGATGCAATAAAAGCTACAGTTAGTAGTTCAGATTCAGTTCATTTTGGTATATCATATATGTCAGTAACATGATCGAATTAATAAATGTACCAACTAAAAGCGTTAACGAAGTTTGGACATTAGTCAAAACAGACATCGCTAACTCTTTAAATAGATCCAATGGTTATGCTTTAGCAGACCATATTAAAAAGTGGATTAATGAAGAAAAAATGCAGTTATGGATCCTATGGGATAAAGAAGCTGCAAAAGAATCCAAGTATTATGGATTAGTAGTAACAGAAGTAATACAAAGACCATTACAACGTTGTCTTAATATTAAAATAATGACAGGTAGACATCGTGAAAAATGGCAACATTTAATTAAACACATAGAAGATTTTGCGTGGTTAAATAATTGTGATTTGCTAGAATTAGTAGCAAGACCTGGTTGGAAGAAAGTTCTTAAACCATTTGGTTATACAGAAAGCCATGTATTATTAGAAAAAAAAAAGGAGAAATAACATATGTCATTTGGAGGAGGAGGAAGTGGAAGTGGTACAAGTACACAAACTACTGTAGCACAACCATACGCACCTGCAGAACCAGCATTAAATCAGATTTTATCTGAAGCTGGTACTATATATGGGCAAGGACCAGCAGGAGCTGGTTACGTTGCTCCAAGCACACAAACTATGCAAGGATTAGCTGCACAAGAACAATTAGCTAATGCTGCTAACCAACAAATATTAGGAACAATACAGGGTCAGTATACCAATCCTTTCTTATCTCCTTTGATTGCACAAGCTGGTCAAGATATATATTCTAGTGTTGCTGGACAATTTAGTGGAGCTGGTAGAACACCAACTTCACCTTTAGCTCAAGCAACTGTAACAGGACAAGTAGCTCAAAAAGCATTACCTCTTGCATTTGGACAATTAGAAAGAGAACGAGCTAGACAATTATCTACAGCACAAAGAGTACCAAGTTTAACAGCTGTAGGAGGAGCATTAGAAGATATACAAGCAGAACAACAATTAGCACCACAAAGAGCTTTAGAACAATACTACGCTACTGTTGCACCTATTGGTTTTGGAATGCCAATACAAAATAGACAAACAATTGGTCCACGAGCTAATCCTGTAGGAATGGCTGCAGGTGGAGCAATGTCTGGAGCAGCTTTAGGATCTATGATGGGTCCTGGATTTGCAATGGGTGGATTAGCAGGAGCTGGTCTTGGAGCAGCACTTGGTGGTGGTTTCGGATTACTAGGAGGGTTATTATAATGGATAAATTGATACACGAAGTTAAACACTATTGGAATGATCACAAAAAAGTTGTGATTGTTGCAGGTATTATTTTAGCTGTTGCTATAATTTTATAAGGAGAAATTATGTCAGGTGGAGGAGGATCATCTTCAGATTCAGGTGGTGGAAATGATATGCAAGTTTCAGGAATGGAAGCTGCATTATCACAAGAAAAAGGTATAAGCACACACGCAGATACTAGAATTTCAGATAGATCATTTTCTACTGGTGAAGGAGGTGGTGGATCTGGAGATCATAGAACCATGAATATGGGTTATGCAGGTGTAACACCTCATCATGCTAGTATAAATCCTAAAACTGGAAAGTTTGAAAGTGGTGGTTTTGTAGATTCAGATGATGAATACGATACACCTGACAAACATCATTGGCAAGATACTCAAAAACGAATTAAAGAACATGGTACTGACGTTCAAAAAATGTCAGATGAGGAGTATAAACAATTTAATAAAGAGCTTAATGAATACTATGGTACAGAAGGTGTTAAATATGAACCATATGGTAGAGCAGGTCAAGGAACTGTAAATCTTACATTTAAAGAACATTGGGATAATATAGGAAGGCAATATCCTATAACAAAATTATCTCCACTTGGTAGATTTTTAATGGCAAGTGGTAGAAATGCTAAAGAATTTTTAACAAGTGATTACGGTACTTATAAATATGGTGGTCCAGGTACAGATAAAGGTGGATTATTAGGTCGTTTAGGAGCTGGTGATGGTAGTTCATGGGCAGCTACAGAACAAGATAGAGCTTTAATGAATAAGCTAGCACCTGATGCACCTTATATAGTATCAGGACAAGAACAACCTGATTCAGTTGCACAAAATTGGTTTGATAATACAAATTCAAATCAAAATGAATTCTTTTTTAAGAATCAATATAGTACAGCTAAAGCAAAACAATTATCAATATTAGGCAAACCTTCACCTTATCGTTGGTTAGCTGTAAGTCAAAGTCCATACTATGACTTTTTAAAAAGAAATAATTTAGACAAAGGAATATTATAATGAGTATATGGGATAACACATATGTAGGAACTATTTGGGATAAATGGAGAAAAGGAGAGTATGCAGAAAAATCTTATCCAGGTATCCAAGATTATGGAAATAGTGTAAATTTTCAAAGACATACTACAGAAGCTACTGGTAAAAAGAAAAAAACTACAAAAAAAGGTTATTACGAAAAAGAACAAGAAAAATTAGAAAGTGAAGTTGGTACAGTTAATGTTGGACCAGGTAAATCTATCAATATAGATTATAATAAAAAAACAAATGAAATGATGGGTGACCCATATATGAAACCAGGATGGGCACATCAAACTAATACACAAACAGGTGCAAAAAGTACTGCAGATGCATACTATGCAAACGAAATAGGACTTCATAAAAATTATAAAAAATCAGAATTTACAGATAAAGATGGAGAATCTATTTCTAAAGTATCTGGTATGGATTGGAATGCAGTTAAAAAACATTGGAAAGATAAAGGTGGGATGGATGCACTTATGGCTAATCCTGCATTTACTTTAGGTTTAGCATTAATGCAATCATCAGCTAAAGGCAAAAGAATAGACGAAAATATATTAGATAATTTTGTTAAAGCTACTAACATTTCAGCAGAATACAAAGATAGAGTTAAAGCTAAAGGTGGAATATACGAAGCTACTGCAGATCAAGTGGCTAGTGTAAAAGCTACTTTAAATACTATGGGAACTTCTGCACCAAATTGGTTAGAAGCAGCTATTAAACCTGGTAATCAAGGTGCTCAATATGAAGCAGCAGTCGAAAAGATTGCTATTGAAATGCAAAAAAGATTAGAAACTGAAAGAGAAAAAAATCCAGGAAAGAAAATTACATTTGATGATGATTTTAGAAGAAAAGTTATAGAAGATCTTATAAGAAAAAAACAAATTAAAGTTAAAGGTGGATTTCTTTGGTTTGATGCAACACTTGAATCAGGAGATTTTTCTAAACTTAAAGCTAGAGCAGAAGGTGGTCCAGTAGAAGCTGGTCAACCTTATCTTGTAGGTGAAAAAGGACCAGAGGTTATAATACCTAATTCAGATGGCAATGTACTTGCTAATGATGATTCACAAATATTTGCTATGCTATTAGCATCAAACCCACAATTACAGAACGTATCTAGACAAAGAGCTGAAAGAATTCTTAGATCTAGATTCCCTGAATATTTCGAGGTATAATTATGGTTACAAAGTTTATAATTAGAGGATTTAGTAAAAAGTTTAAAGGTGTTCAAAAACTTAAACCACAAAAGGTTAAAGTTAAACCTGAATTTTTAACTGATAAACAAATAAAATTAAGACAACAAAAAATAGCAGATCAAAATATTAGAGAAACATTTGGAGCAGATAGTGGTAGTTTTTCTGGTGTTAGTGCAAGATCTCTTGAAACATTAAGAGGTGAATCTGTAGCTTTAAATTTAGCTAACAGAAAATTTTTTAAAAGATTTGGAAGTGAATTAAAAAGTTCAAGAAAAAGAACAGCTATAGGTATTAAAGGTAGAAAATTAAAAGTTAAAACACCTACAGCTCCATCTTGGAAACAAAAAAAAGCAGGAGTTGTTATAGGATCTGGATTACCAAAATCTAAACCAGTTCTTAAATTTGCTAAAGGTAAAGGTGGTATAAAAGCATATAAATCTGCAGATCTTGCAGCTAATAAAATTTATACTAAAACAATGAAAAGATTTACAAGTAAAGAATCTACAAGTCCATTTAAAACATTTACAAAAAAAATTCCTAAGAAATATTCTACTGCTTTACATGATAGTAGAGAATTAAGACATTATAAAAAAGTAAGAAAAGATTGGGGATTCTAGATGGCTAACGACATCAGAATGCAGGATCCTCGTTTGAGAGATCCTATTAATAATATATCTGATGGATTAAAAGATCCCACACAAGACAATACACCAGGATTCTTTCAATCCTTGCGTAATCCTTATCATCTTATATTAGAAGAATCATTACCTGCCTCTCTATATCAATGGATAACTGGTAATACTAAAAAGAAACAAGCTGAAGAAGCTTTAAGATTTATACAAAACAATCCAGACTTAAAAGACACAAAGTTATATAAGACTGCTGAACGTAAATTACAAAGATTTGGTTACTTATTAGATGAAGGACCAATGTCTATAGACTTCAAAGAAGTTGGGAATATGATTAAAAAAAATCCTAAACTCTTTGGAGCTGAACTTGTTAATATGTTAATGGCAGATCCTTGGCTAATGGCTATGCCTCTTGGTTGGGGTAAATTAGGCAGAGGTGTTGTTAACTCAATTAAGTTAAGACACGCTGACAAATTAAAATGGTCTAAACAAAAAATAGCAAGAAAAACTGGTGAAGCAGTTGATGACCTAAAAGTAGGTGGATTTGCTACTCTTGCTACACCCTTTGTATTTTCATCTGTATGGCAACTATCTGAAGATAGAACAATGGAAGCTAAAAGAACTACAATTGAAACTACTATAGGAGCTACTGCTGGAGCTTTATTTTCTGTAGGCTTTGCAGGTATGGGTGAACTAGCATCAAGAATGACTAGAACACCTAGAGTATTAGCAAACCAAGCAGTTGATAAAGTATTAAAAAAACATAGTCCTGATTTAAGTAAAGCAGTACGTTATAATAAAAAAGGATTCTTTAATTCAGTTGATGATTTAATTGAAGAAATTAAAAAACAACAAAAAGATATTGATGATCCTGTAAATTTTGAAAGAATTAAAGCAGATATTACAGTAGCATTAAGACAACTTAATGAAAATGCTAAAGACGCATCAATAGCTACAAACTTTAAAGTAGCTGCATCATTAGCAGGTATAGGTGCTACAGCTCAATTCCTTACAGCAGATGATGAAAAATTAATGGCATCAGCTAAAGGAGCTGCAGTAGGTGCTAGTATTTGGGGAGCAGGTAAACTGTTTATGATGGCTGGAGCTAAAGCTAAACCAGCATATGATCAAGCAGCACTATCTACTGAAGCAGCATTAGATACTATGAAATTAATTACTGTTAAGCTGAATACAGCAGCAGTAGAATTATCGAATGTAGTAAAATTAAATTTACCAGATGCTATAGATTCTAGACGTAAGATATTTTATTACCTAGCTGGAGCTAGAGGCACATGGGATAAAAAAGGATCAAGATTTATTCCTGACAATGCTAAACCAAGATTAGATGAAGTTCCTAATTTCTTAAATAAAAAAGAAATGGATGGAGCTATAGCTATTAGAAAAACATTTGATAAGTTTTACGATATCTTTGGTAATGACGCTGGATTAATTACACATAAAAGAAGAAACTATCTTCCTTTATTATGGAATCAATATAATCCAAAAGATCAAGCATTTAAATTTATGACTGATTATGATGCTCCATTACAAAAAGTAACTGGTCCATCAGAAAAATTTCAATTTGGTAGATCTAGTACATTTAGAGATATTAATAGAGGATTTAGAAAAGGATATACTATAAGAGAAGGATTTGATGATCCAGCAGAACTTATAAAAATATATGGCTTTGCAGCAAGTAAAGCTATGGCTACAAGAGCTTTAATTAAAAATTTAGAAATTTCTAAAGTTAATAATAGACCTTTAATGTATAGAACACTAAAGGGTCGTACTTACGCTGACGATCAAAACTATACTAAATTTCAACATCCTTACTTTGATGATGGTGGACAACAAACTGTATTTGTTCATAAAGGTATGGTTAATTCTTTAAAGATGATCTTTGATGCTAGAGAAGAACAAGCATTAATGGGTGCACTCTTTACTACCAACTTAATGATGAAAAGATTAGCTGTTGGTTTTTCATTCTTTCATGCAGGTGCATTAGTAGAATCAATGTTGTTTGCAGGAACAAAATGGAATTCAGTTAAACAAATACTAAATCCTAGAGCTAAGCCTGAAATCTTAAAGATGATCAATGATCCTAAGCATCATATGAAAGAATATGGTCATGCGATTAAACGTTTAAAAAGACATGGATATAATGATGTTGTAAGGTTTGCACAAGGTACAGGATTACAAATTTCAGTTCCAGAGGACGTAGGATTTGATAGATTTTATTACAATATAAGAGGTATAGATACATTTCTTAAAAGTCATTTTGGAATTTCTACAGGTGGTAAAGCCGAAAAAGTATTTAGATGGTTTGATAAAATAACTTGGGATAGAGTTTTTACAGCAGCTAAACTACATACGTTTATGACTGTATTAAACAACCCAACTAAAATGGGTGTTAAAAATCCTATGGCTATTATGCCTGGGGATAACCACGCTACAGTATATCGTAAAGCTACACAAGCAGCACAGTTCACTAATGATGCATTTGGTGGACAGAATTGGGAAATGATTGCTAATAGGATTCAAACCCCACTTCTAAAAAGAATGATGCAGACTACATTCCAACCTGGATCTAGAGGGTATATGCAATTATTACTCTTTGCTCCTGATTGGACAATATCAAATGTTAGAATTATAGCTAAATCATTACCAGCATTTGAGTCTGATCCTGCTTTACGAAGAATGTATCAATATTATTTTGCAAGAGCTGCACTTACATACGCAGCTGCAGGATCTATACTAAATGAATTATTTAGTGGTAAATCTCTATTAGAGAATACAGATCCTACAAGAATTGACTTAGGGAATGGTGAAGTGTTAACATTTTCTAAACAGTTAATGGAACCTTTTCATTGGATTACAGATCCACAATCTACTGGTCTTAAAAAGATTGGTTCTCTACCTAGAACTACAATAGAAGTATTAACTAATAAACAATACTTAACTACTAAGTGGAGTCCAAACATCACTAAAAAAGATGATGAGGCTATTGAAAAAGGTTTAAAACTAGGTGGTCATGTTGGTATGAGATTCTTACCAATCTGGCTACAAACAGCATCACGAAGTATTGCTGAAGGCTTAGAGAAAGATGGCTTGAGTGCCGATCTTGCAGCTGATGTAGCAGTAGATTTTGTGTTAGGACAAAGTGGTCATCCTAGATACCAAGGACCACGATATACACAATATAAAACGAAAGGGTTAGTAAGGTCTCCTTACGAAACGTTATTTTAATTATGAGCAGAGTTACTGAAAATAAAGAAGAAATTCTTAAGATACATGGTTCTATTGATCTTATTAATCAAAGGATCGACACTATAGAAAATAATCACCTATCTCACATACAGTCTAGCATTGCAAGAATACAATGGATTATGACTGCTGTAGGTTTAGGTGTGCTAGCACAGGTGTTAGTATTAGTTACTAAACATTTGTAATGAAATTTACCTTAATGATGTTTATATGCTCTTACGTTGCAGGAGAGTGTATGCCTCCACATCCTATGCCTACAAAATATGATAATATATATACTTGTATGGAAGCAGGATATGAAGAATCATTAAGAAAATTAAAAGAAATTGGTTCAAAAGATGTTAATGAACATGAGATTTATCTCAGATTTGTTTGTGCACGTGCAAAAGAACCAAAAGTAACAACATAAAGTTGTACCTTAGTTGCTAGACTTATTCACCGAATAATTGTAAAAGCGTATATATGCTATGTAAATCAATACTTGTAATAAGCGACCAACACGCACCCTATCACCACATAGATACGCTTGACTTTTTAGCAGCAATAAAGAAAAAGTATAAGCCTGACACAGTAGTGAACATAGGTGATGAAATGGATTGGCATTCAATATCATTCCATGATTCTCACCCTGGACTCTACTCACCTAGTCATGAGCTTCAAGTTGCTAGAGAGTTTTTTAAAAACTTGGAGAAGCTTTTCCCAAAACAATATGTCATGGATAGTAATCATGGCAGCCTTGTATTTAGAAAAGCTACACGACATGGGTTGCCACACGAAGTATTTAAGTCTTATAATACTATGTTAGGTGTAGGCAAAGGTTGGACTTGGCATGAAGATTTGATTTTAAAAGCATCCAATGGTCAAAAAATTTACTTCTGCCATGGTAAATATAAAGATGTTCTTAAAGTGGCACAGCAATATGGTATGTGCACAGTTCAAGGACATTATCACACAAATTTTAAAATAGACTATTGGAGCAATCCAAACGAATTACTTTGGGGTATGCAGGTGGGTTGTTTAATTAACATGAAAAGTTTAGCTTTTGAATATAATAAACTTCAGAAGTCTAGACCAGTAATAGGAACAGGAGTTATCATTGATGGATTACCTAAACTAATCCCAATGGTTTTAAAAGACAATGGCAGATGGAACAGAAAAATTACCTAGAGGTATAAGAAATAAAAATCCAGGCAATATCAAATTAGGTACTGACTGGGATGGGTTGGCATCGGAACAAACCGATCCAACTTTTTGTATTTTTGATGAAGCTGTAATGGGTATTAGAGCTTTAATGAGAATACTTTTAACATACAGATTTACTCACAAAAAAACTACAGTAGACGAAATTATTTCTAGATGGGCACCACCCTCTGAGAATGATACTAACGCTTACATAGACTTTGTTTGTAAAGAACTTAACGTAAAACCTTTGGATAAACTTGACAATAGTATTGAACATTATTTACCACTTGTTAAATCAATTATCCGAATGGAAAACGGCAAACAACCATACGATGATGAGTTGATTGTAGAAGGGATGTACAAAGCATGGGAAGGATATCCAACTGGTTCTTCAGCCTCTTAGAGCACTGGGGATCTAAAATGCATGTATATGCGTGGAACAAAAAATACAGTAAACGAAAACATATTCTGTACAAAGGTGAACGTACAGGAAAATTTTATACATTAAAAAGGAAATAATATGTGGTTGAATTTACTATCAATGGGTCTTAAGACAGCAGGACACATTTACAAAAATAAACAAAAAACAAAAATGCTAATGTCAGATGCACAATCAATGCATGCTGAAAAAATGGCAAGAGGTGAAATTGAATATAAAGCGAAAGTTATTGAGAGTAATGATAAGGGCTGGAAAGATGAGTTTGTTCTTGTTCTTGTTTCCCTTCCTATTCTTGTATTGGTTTATTCTATTTTCACTGACGATCCTACGGTTCGTGATCGACTAGATGTTTTTTTTGAATATTTTAAACAACTGCCCTACTGGTATCAGGCAATATTTATAGGAATAGTTTCAGCAATTTATGGTCTTAAAGGTGCTGATATAATGCGTAAGCCTAAATAATGTCAGAAGATTTTTTAGAAATTATACGAGAGTACAAAGAACAAGTGCGAGTACTCAAAGAACAGATTTCAGAATTAGAAGATGCAAACAAATCTAAAGATGCAGCTCTTAAAAGAGCATTGCAGAAGTTAGAATATACTACTTCAGATTTGGAGAAAGCTAATAAAGAAATCAATGATCAAAAAACAGTGGAAAAAAAATCAGAATAGTGAACATATAGTTGGTCCATGTAAATGGTGCCAAGAAGAATTAGTTAACACTCAAGCATTTGTAGCATTTGTTGACAAGTCTAAAGCTTGTATTAAATGTTATAGAAAATCAGGACATATGTTACCATTCTGGGATAAGGAAAATAAATTTAATGAATAAACAACCATTAAATATTGGAGAAGAAGCAAGAGTTCAAATGCCTATGAAAACAGTTGCTAGTTTAATAGTAATTGTAGCAATGGGTGTATGGGGTTATTTTGGAATAATAGAAACTCAAAATAAAATTTCAACTCGATTAGAATTAATGGAGAAAGATCTTGAAGAAAATACAGAGTTTAGGATAAAGTGGCCTAGAGGACAATTAGGTTCTCTACCTGCAGACTCTGAACAGTTCATGATGATTGAAGATTTATATAAGACTACAGACAAATTAAATAAACATATTGAGAATATGGCTTTAAACAAAGTAAATATAGAATTTTTAAGAAAACAAATGGATAAGGTTTTAGAAGATATTGAAAAATTAAAAGATGCTAATCGTGAGATTGGTTATAAGAATGGGAGTTACTCACAATGATAGAGTCTGTGGTTGCCCTTTTGATGTTTATAAACGGAGAGATTAAAGAACACCTTGTGCAAGAAAACATGGCAGCATGCCTTCGTGGAAAGCGTCATGCAGAAAGAGAATACTCTGAATCTGTATCCTATAAATGCTATAAAGGTAAAGCAGAAGTAGAACTGTACAAAGGAAGAAAATATATTAAAGCTCTAATATTAGAGTAATGGAAAAGCCTAATAAAAAACGTAATCCTTTTGCAAAGCAATTAAGACATTGGCGATATAGAATTATTAAAAGTAAAAAAAAATATCAACGAAAAAATAGAGATAACTCTATAGAATTAAGTTAGAAGGTTTTGGTTCTTCCTCTTTTGGTTTACCAAATACATTAAAACTAAATGATCTACGTTCACCTTTAGTTCTAAAAGGATATACCATGTGGTACATCCACCAAGGAAAGATATAATAATCTCCAACCTTTGGTCTAATTCTAACTGTATTGTTGGAGAACAGGTGGACTTGTCCAAATTGCATTTCTATACTACCTGCAGATGGATAATGATCGTTATCTTCTTTTTTCCATTCTTCTTCAATACCTTCAGGAAGTTTAAGATAACCTACACAAGATATATGACAATTAGTATGGTAATGAGCTGGGTTAAAATCTCCAGCAAATGTACGAACGTACCATCCTGATTTAAATACTATTTTTTGTAATTCTTTATGGTTCTCAGGATGAGCTGCTATATAAGCATCCATTAATTTACCAAAGTAAGTTCCCCATTTAGCAAATGTTTCAGGTGATATAATTAATTCTTGTTTAACATTACCTACAAGTTCATCAGAAAAATCATGAGTCTTTTTTTTTACTTCATGATTCATAAGATGTTCACAATCTTTATTAAAATCATCAATAAGTTCTTGTGGTAATTTACAATGTCCAATAGATGGACCAAATGGTCTATATATTTTTAATTCTTTATTATCTTGATTTAAATTGCTATAATGACTCATGAATAATCCCTTTCTATTATCATTTCTAAATAATGGATAGCCTTCTCTATATCTTTTTTCTTACCCTTCTTTTTGTGTCTGCATATATACTTAATGGCATTACCTTCGGCATATGGTAAGTTATTTTCATTAATAAAATGAGCAGGTTGAATGTTCATACCTTTGTAATGATCACCATCTACCTGTCTATTTAAACTATCATAAGTAATATCTTTAAATATATTTGTATCAGTCATTGAAGGAAAGCCTATAGTTTTTATTTTTATGTGGTCTGGATGCTTGGTTTTTTATAACTTTAGTTTGCATATCGGTTAAACTATATATATCAAGTTTCATAGCTTTTGCAAACTTCATAGATGCATATTGTGAATTTATATCGGCATAATGACAAATTATTTTAAAGTCATTAGAATTGCTTGAAAGCCAAGCAATAGCCTCTCTTTTATCTATAATTTTGTATTTATCTAAGCCTTCATACATGGCATCTTCTATTGCTTGAGTAACGATAGCTCTGAACAATTTAAGTTCAGGACTTTTCATCTATAACTTCATATGTCATTCGTTGATCTACAGCATCAACTTCTTGCCAATTTAAAGTTCTTGGATCTATAGCTTTAAGAGTCTTAAGTGCTTCTTTATCATTCTCTGCATTAATATATATTTCAGTATACGCAGGTAAAATAACCCATCTCTTAAATTTATAAATCATATATTATTTTTACGTCTACTAGCTTCTAACGTTCTAAATAAATCGATAATAATTCCTTCTTTATCTCTTTTGTTTTCAAGTGTGCTCGCTTCAACCTCTGCATCAAATAATTCTTGTATTGCATCTTTATATGTGTCACTTGCGTAGTATGCTTGTTCTTTAGCAGATATACTTTTATCATTTGAATTACCTGCAATATGGAGAGCTTTCTTTCTCTTAAGAAGCCTATCCAAATACTTAACATTAGCATTAGCTTTAGCAGAAGTTTCATCTGTACTTGCAAGATACCTCAAGGCATCTTCTAATCGTATTTCTGTAATCACTCTTATCCTCCTTCAAATATAATTTATATAATCTTAATACCAAATCAGGGTTATTATATGTGTTTATACCCATCATTTCTAGTTCTAATTTGAACAAATACATCCGTAAAAATCACCACTACCGTCATTCATAATATATGCATTCCATTCTTCATGATATGTAGTTAGATTTAAACGTAAAATATCACAAAGATCAAAACAATCTACTTCAGTTATTATTTTTAGATGAGCTGTCATTTGTTTTGTTACTTCTATTAGATAATACATTCCATCGTTTAATATTATCAACTCCATAACTTATCCTTTTTAGTTCACATTCAGCACAAAGATAAAAATCTTTGCTTACTTTTATTATTGCTAAATTTTCACATTGTTTGCATTGGAGGATCATAAAGACCCTCCAACGTTTCTAACCATAGAGGGATGTTTAGAATTGATCATCAAAATCGTCAGCTTTTTTTTCATTAGAATTTTTTTTAGCTTCTAATATATCTCTAACGACAAGATCTAAATGCGTATGTGTTTCAGGTTTTAATTCTTTACCTGAAGATAACCACGCAGATATAAGATTACTCATTGTCAATCTATATTTTTCTTTCCATTGAGCATCTGGATCTTTTGATACTGTTGCAGTTGGAGTAGCACCATTAGGTACTGCTACCTCGCCACCAAGTAATTCAACAGAAGTGGCTGTTTGATACCACTTACCATTTTTACTTTGTCTTGCTGGCTGTGCTGTGATTTTTAATCTTGCACCTTTTTGCCATCCCTCTGCACCTATTGCTTCACCATAAACTGTCATTTCAGTACCATCATCTTTGGTAATGTAAATACTATATTTACCTCCACCATCTCTTGATGCGAATGAACGTTTATGACTACATTCAAAAGTTTCAGTTTCCATTATCTGTCTCCTTTTGTTGATTTGTTTTATTATATTGCCTATTTTTTGCATAACACTATATAGACTATTTTAGGCATTTAGTCCATATATCTTGTGCGAATTCTTCAGCTTCAGGAGTACCCTTCCAACGAAAGTTGTCGCATACCAAAGGGAATATGCGTACAACGTCCTCTTTGGTTTTGCATATATCTAGTATATGCTCTATGTGTTTCATGGCATTGATAAGTACATTTAACTCATCTCTTTCTACCATATCCACAGCATAATTATCTGTTGGAGAACAATATAATAACATTGTTTCTTTACCAAATAAATCTCTATATAGGCATTGTTGCCTAACATCAGCAGCCTTTGGATACCATTTAGGATCTACTATGCCACCTTTAGTTTTTAATCGTCTAATATATGCTGTTGCCTTAGTATCTACTATGACATCTTTGAACTCAAAGTCAGTCTTTCCGACTACATCATATTTTAGACCATATTTATCACCTTTAATCTGTTTTTCATTCTGAAACGAGACTATCTCACCAAACTCTGGTAAATTCTCCACAAATTTATGTGCGATTATTCCAGACCATTCACATTCATCATCTACTTGAGAACCTTTACATTCGTTCACATATTGTTCTCTAGCATATTTTGTGATATCTTGTTCTTTAGTGATTTGGTTTTTTAATGCATGATAAGCAGCATCCTCAGCTGCTAATCCCATCTTCATTCTTGCATTGGGTTCTGACTCAAAATCAAACAACTCATTGATAATCCAAAATGGTGGGGAATCAATAAACGTATTAGTCTTGGAGGCAGAATGTCTATATTCAATTTTCATAATTATCTCCTTATGGTTATTAATATTCAAAAGTTTATTAGTGATACCTATAACATACCTATGAATATGTTAAAAGGTAAAATTAATGTAAAAAATAGCGAACAATACAAACTATATAATGTATGTATTTTAATGAGTTGGCTATTACACCCTACGAAAAAGTATGGGTGTAAGAGCACAATAGCTCGTCTCCATTCATCTAAAATGAATAGAGTTTATAGACTCAATTCTCTTTATCATAACAATATAAAGTTTAAATCTTTAGTTGATAAAGTAATAAAAGATTATAAAAGAAACTATGCGTCAGATTGAAAAACCTGAATTAATTTCTACCATACGTGATAAGAAAAAAGTATGGTTAAACATTAGAGAATCTAGACTAATGTATATGTTTCACCGAAAGCTTATATCTATGGAAGAATATGAAGCAGGTTCACGATATAGACTTATGTGTGAACTTATGGGTGGAGGTACCGGAAACGTTATGAAAGAACGTGTTGACGGTTCCAGTACCGACTTTATTACTTCATCTCTTGGAGCTGCATTAGCAGTTAAAGATTGTGATGAACAAATAGGCAAAATACACGCAGAATGCATGAAGTTATTTTGCTGGTTTAATTATGGTATTATAGAAATAGCAGATATTTTAGGCTTGTCAGAACGTAAATGTTCTAATAGAGTCCATGAAGGTCTTGCTAGACTAGCAATATATTATGGGTACACGAAAGTGCACAACACTATCAGAGGACAAGGAACTAAAAATAAAGGACAAAAAGTACCTAAAGTGGGTAGCTAGTAATCCTTGTATACTCTGTCAACAAAATGGGTGTAATGCTCACCATATACAATATGCTCAACACAGAGGTATTGGGCAGAAAGTTGGTGATCAATTTACTGTTCCATTGTGTGTAAAACATCATAATCAATTACATAATTGTAAGATGTCAGAACGTCAATTTTGGGAAAAAATAGACATTGATCCACTACCAATATGTAGTATATTCTACAATCATTACTACAATATGTGGAAAAACAAGAATTTTTTCTATGATGACAGCCAATTATGGATAAAAGTATATAATAAACTTGTACCTAAGATACAAAACAGCGTTGATTTTCTACTGCAACCCAAATAGTTATAGTAGTTATCCTCGCCAGAGGTATGTAAATTATGAGCAAAATATTAAAGTTTCCAAAAGTAAAAAAACCTTACTCTGATAAATTTCTTACTGGAGTAAAGCCTAATGCTATAGGTGATTTTATTAAAGAACAAAATCCTCATTTATCAGTAAAAGCTGCAGATGCTATGGCACTTGCTATTATCTATTCAACTTATCTCCAATTAGTATTTGAAGAAGAAGGCAACCATATCGTTCCATCTATGGATGAGTTCGATACTTACATTTGGGCAGCTCATGACAAAAAAACGTTACACTAAAAAAAAGAAATCAGTTAAAGACCTTGACACTAATGACATACCTTATACCAAGGTACGTGTTGAATGGGTGGATGCATTAAGTGATTCAGCCTGGGCATCTGAAAAAGAATTTAAAAATATGAAACTTGCTAATCCTGTTAATGAAGGATGGATCTTTCATAAAGATCGTAAAGCTATAAAACTTTTTGCAAGTTATGATAAAGAAGAAGACGGTACAATAACTTTTGGTGATCGTACTATGATTCCTAAATCTTGGGTAATTAAAATTACAGAGATCTAACTGGGCGAGCTACGCCAACAAGTGACGACTTCTTTTACAGTAATCTAGAATTACCAACTCGTTACCCAGTTAAATTTTAAAGGACACACCATTAATCTAATTAGGAAACCCATGCAGTATCTTGCGTGCTCATCCTGCTTAGTCTAGACCGAGATGTAGGGTGATGTGTCCATCAAAATTTAGGTAAGGTAGTGGAAAAAGAACCTTTCGGTGGTATACCATAACAATCTCACTACCTCACAGGAGCTAACGAACCTGCCAGTCTCCCAGCAGGCTCTATCTACTTATTTGGTCATATGATTTGATCACTAAGAACTTAGCCAAATAAGATAGAATTTATAAAATTTTTATTCAGGCGATATTGGATCTGTTAAAGTCGCCATTTGTTCTAACCTAGTTTTAGGTTCATCATCTTTTAATGTTTGATTTTCTAATCTTTCTTTAGAAAGTTTTAATTCAGCTTTAACATGATCTTTAGCGTGTTCTAAAACTTTAACTAATTCTGGATAATTTCCATAAAAAATTCCATAAATAGATAAATCATTGATCGCTGACGTCACTCGGTTTAGACCTCTTATTCTTTTTTCTATCCGAAGTATCTCGCTGTCTGTTTTGATTGTCATCTTCCATCTCCTTAATTTTACGTTTTAGTTTATCAATTTCTAATTGCTTAGTAGCAACTAAAGCTCTTAAAGCATTTTCATTACTCATTATTGTCCTCCTGCGTTATCTAAAAAGCCTCTACATCTTTTTATATCAGTTTGATATTCTTTAATCCATTCTTGTGCAATCAAAGAATGTTTATCTTTAAGAAAGCCACAAGCTATAGCATTATCTAAAACTGATATAGCTTCAATACAATCGTCTAATTCCATTTGTACTTTTTCTATTTCAGTTTTTAAACTTGGTTTAAATGTCATCGCTCCTCCCTATTTATTGGTCTATGAATTTCTAGTACTTTATCTTCTAATTGTTTATTTGCAACTTTTAATTTTGCAATTTCTCTATGAAGTTCACCATTAAGTTTTTGATGATTAGTTTCAATAATTTCTAGATTTTGTACATATTCATTAAGACGATCTATTTCTTTTTTAAGTTCTAAAATCTCTTTATCTTTATCTTTTAGAACCTCGCTCAATGAACGAGGCTCTGGATTTTTGATTTTATCACGCAGCTTCATCTTTCACCTTTTCAATAATAGCAACATTACCTGCAATAAAGTCACCAGGAACACAAGTTCTACCAGTTCTTTCTTGCCAAGTATACCAAGCTTTAGTTGCTTTATCATTTTTAACAAAAGGACTTTTCATTTTACTTTCTTCATCACAATAAATATCAAAAGTCCTATTAGATACATCTTTATCATATCCATGTAATATTTCAATCATATCACATCCGATATGTTTATACATATCTTGAAATGTAGGTTTCTTAGTATATTCGTGTGTTTCTGTACCATTTTCAGGTCCATTATCACCCATTATTGCTTTCCATAAGTGTAATCTATACATATTTCCTCCTATACGTTTTTCTTGCCAAACAGAACTCTACCTTCTGAATGGATTTGTTCTAATACACCTTTTTGAACCATTAAACCTAATACATATCTAACAGCACTATCAGTTGTTTTACCAACTCTAGCTTCTACTTTAGCAGTCATTTCTCTAACATCAAATGCTTGATTAGTTAATGTATTAGCTATATCTCTTAAATTTCTTTCAAGAGCTGCAGTTGCTTCTCTTGGTTTTGGTAATTGTACTACTCGAGATCCAATATCTCGTCTCATACATTTTTCCATAAGTTGTTGTAACTCAGTTTGGTTAATTAACTTATGTTTCATTAATATAGCTAAAGCTTTATGTACGTCTTTAGGTATTTTAATCATCATTTTCCTCCAGTTCTTCAATTGTTATATTATATTTTTTACTATCTACTCGGACATCACAATCTGCTTTATTATCTTCAAAGTCAGTTGTTGAACCATGTCCATCAATAGTAGCATTAAGATTATCCATTAAAAACTTTTCAATGGCTAACATTAATTCATAAGAATCATCTAATTTATCTTTCATTGTTCATCTCTATCTGTACCTTCAGGTACGAATCTAACTTGAACTTGAATATCACCATGATCACAATCCCAAGCTTCTTTTAAAGAATTGATTAATGATTCTAATTTAGATATTTTCATCATTTCATCATTAATTAAATGATTTTGCATACGTAAAGGTTTTTTCTTTTTACCTTCACTATATTCTCTATCATATTTATATATAGCTAATTTATCTATCCACATATTTCTCCTAATTTAAGTATTTTTTAACATTATTAATTACTAATTCACAATATCTAAGCATTTCGACAAAGTAATTTCTTCTTTTACCTTCTCTCTCTTTTTCTACCTGCTTAATTGCTTTATCAGTAATTTTATCAATAACTTTTAATTGTTCTTCAGTTTTCATTAGTTTATTCTAAAGCCTCCAGAATGTTCGGCAAAGTTTGCAAATTCTTCAATATACTCTGCGTTTATTGGATAAGATGTTTCATCAAATTTAACACTTTGATAATGCATTAATATTTCCCATCTTTTATAATTTTCTGGATCATGATGTTCCATATCTGCAGGACAAGTTATTAATTTAGATTTAGGTTCAGATATATTATCAAATAGAAATTTTGCAGCATCTTCTAACATTTGATTAAATTTTTCTTTGTTAGGATAATCAGCTTCATATTTCTTTTGTCTTTCTTTAGCTAAATCCATTTTCTCTCGAAGTCTTTTAGCAATATCTCTTGCTCTATCTTCTTCAATTAAATGATTGTCATTAAAATGACCTCTTTTAGCATCTTCTTCAGTTAATATATCTGGACATACTTCACAAGTAAAATTCCAAATAGGTCTCCATGCCCAAGAATTAGCACGAAAGTAATCACCTGGATTCTCTGCTCTAAATTTATCTTGAGCTTCCCAGTATATTTCTTTTTCTTCTTGTGTAGCATTATCCCAATCAATTTCTTTTGGTTTAACACTACCAGTTTTTACAGTTGGTCTTTCACCATGTAAGTCAAATCCCATATTTCCTCCTTTGTTTATTTGGGCATACGCCCAACCAAAAGAGATTGGGCGTAGGCAATATTTTATTTATTTTCTAACATCATTGGATTAAAGACATTCTTTGGAAGATCTAAATTAATCTTCTGAGATGCCATTTCACGATGTATAACACCAACAGCAGTGTCCAAAGGCAAACCAGCATTTAAACTATGTTTACATCTTTTAGCAGATAACTCTAATAGTTTTAAAGCTCTACCTTTTGGACTAGCGTAATATGCTCTTTCAGTTTCAGAATGGCATAATTTCTTAAATAATGGTTCATGTTTACTTGGATCTTGTAAATCTCCATGTTTAAAATGACCATCATGAAATTTTCTAACTTTATTCCATTTATCTAACTGAACAGTTAAAGCATTTACTGATTTATCTAATTTACGTTTTAACTCTAATTCAATAAGTTCTTTCTCAGATTTAAACTTATGATAATCTTTATAAAGTTTTTCTACATCTTTAGTTAACTTATCTATTTTTAGAGCTTTCATAAACTTAGGATAATTATTATCGGCAATATCATTTATCTCATCAACCATTTCTGATTTTAAAGAATTTTTTCTATTGTCGTATTCATTATCTATAGTAAAGTTCCAATAATCCATTTCAGTTTGTCTTATTGGTCTCATTATTTTATCAGTCATATTAAGCTACCTTTGTTGTTTGTTCATTTTTAATTGATTCTGATTGAAGTTTCTCAACTCTTTCTTGAGTAGATCTAGCTTCTTTATCACCATCAACTAACTTATGTCCTCTAATTACAACTGTTGCAGCTGCAGTTTGTTGTCCGATAATATTACCTTCTCGAACTCCAACTTCTTTGATTACTTCATCAGCAATCTTAACCTGCATAGCTATATTTTTATACATTTTATAGAACTTTGAATGTACTCTGTTATACAGCTCTTGTGTTGTTTCTTGCTTTTTTTCCATTTTTTTCCTCCTTTCTTTTAAATTCAAATGGTATTACATCATCTAATGTATCTGGTGTTGCTTTGTCTATACATTGCACAATACCGATACAAAGTCTTAAAGGATAAGTAACTGCACGAACAGTATACTCACCTAACTTTTCTATACGCTTCATCATACCTCCTTTTCTTTTTTAACATACGATCGTATTTTTTTTTAACTTGATAAAATTCTTCATCAAATTGCTGTGTACCAGGAATTGGGTCCACGTCAGCAGTGAGCCAATTCCAACCTTTTCTTATAGCGATGCTACCAACGCCATAACAAACAAATTTAATAAAATGAAATATTCCATTCATTAGTTCCTTTCTTTTTTGTTTTTAAAGTACCATCTATAAGCATTATCATTTAGCTTATCTAACTTTTCTCTTATCTTTTCTGGATTATTAACTATATTAGGTCTATTTTTTGGTTTACGTCTATTAACCCAAGCATCTAATGTTTGAACAGGATCTGCTTTTAATATAGTTCTTGGATCCCAATTATAGTTATCACATATAGCTAATAGTTGTTCAGCTAAACATCTGTTTTCACATTTTTCTACTTTCTGATATTGTTGAAATGTTACATCTATCACTTCAGCTACTTTTTCTTGTGATAGTCCATTCCACATTCTATGTAGAAGTAATTGTCCAGCTATTTGTTTAGCATTATTTAAAAACTTAAATTTCTTTTTTTGAGTTTCTAATTCCATACATTCTCCTTTCCATATAATTTATTAAGAACAAGCAGTTCTCGTGTAGACGAACTGGTTGGTCGAGTTATAACTCTGATTGATGGTTTACCCTCTCTAAATATTTTAACTAATGTTATCCATCCTAACTTTGGATATAATATTTCGAGATATATAGGTTTAATCCAATATGGCTTCCACCAATCTAAATGTTCTTGTTGTATTGAACCACTAAACTTCTGCTTGAACATTAGATTTACTGCTCTTGCTAGATTTATTGGTTTTTCCTTGAACTTTCCTTTTATTTTTACTCGGTACACTCTTTACCTCCTTACAGTCAGTAAATTTACTTAACCATAATAAATGTTCTGCATATTGTTTAGCAGTCCATCCTTTTGGTACTTTAGTTTGTTTTTTCATTTTTTTTTCCATATTTATTTTCCCATCTAATTTTACCTGCTTTACTTTTTTTCCAATAAGTAGATATATTTTGTTTCATATTATTATGATTATCAGCATCTTCTGAAACAGGTATTTTACCATGTCTAGTAAATCGTTTACCTCTCATATTACTCCTGTTCTCTAAATACAGGACAACAAGGTAATTCCTGAACATTAGTAAATAATGCTCCTGCGTTATTACCTTCATCATCTCTGCTTGGTGTTATTATAGTTCCATTATCTAAATGTAATTCACATGGTTGATAATCCCATCCTAATAATTTTTTAGTATCTTTGGGATTTAACCATTCTACTTTAACAATAGTTTTTCCAACTAAATGTTTATTTACTAAATCTTGCCAATATTTATTCTTCATATAATACTCTCTCTATTAGTTTAATACATTCTTCAGGCTTACCATTTTGAAGTTTGGCTATTGCTTTAAGTAATAATTGTCTATGATATTCACTATGTAGTTTCATGCTACCCTCCTTATTGCGTGTATATAATATCTTCTTCTGTATGAATCTGGTTCAATTTCTGGATTATATTTTTTTTGAAATATTTTTCTAATAACAGTATGGTTATCACTCCAATATGTTTGTTCATACACTCTATTTTGTGGAAATGGTATACGCACTCTAAATGGATTCTTTCGAGAACCTACATCTGCATTTTTTGCTGTATCCCAATCATCATATACAAATTCTACTTCAAATATTTTCATATAATTATCCTTTATTTTTAATTTTTGAAGTTTCAAAAACTATACTATCATCATCAAAATCATGTAGTTCTTCTTGTACATATGGTATTGGACAAGTCATAAGCCACTCTCTAAATTCATTATATTTAAATTTCTTTTGAGTTGCTTGAGGCGTTGATCTCCAAACATTATTTACAGTACATTCTTTAGCACCTATTATTTTTCGAAGATTACTTATATTACTCTCTATATTATCTAATATTTTTACAGATACTGGATCTTGCCATGGATCTTTACCTTTCCAATCTTGATCTATTTTAAAATCAAATATCATTTCTACACACATTAAGTTTTTACTCATATATCCTCCTTATTAAAGAGCCGAATCTTCGATTCGACATTATTGTTTTTTAAAAAAAAACTAGGCGACTCATTGGGCTGTCGCCTAGTAAATTAGATATTTCAGAAGGCTCTATCAGTTAATGACTTAAGAGTTCTTATATCTGATTCTAAATATCCCTCATTTATTCTATATATCTCACTCGCCAACAGGTTTCCTTACTCCAGTCAAAGACTGAAACGCCTTGCATTTCGAAATACAAGGACTGCTGTTGAAATCCTAAGGGTTGTTAGTATAATGTAAGTGTAATACTAGATAGTCTCTTAAGATTACCTACTATATGTGCGTCCTTATCCTAAAGCATTGTTGCCCAGTACGACTCAAACTTGGTAGACTAACTTCCAAGATTTTTCACACACTCTGTAGTGGCTTACCACTCATACCAGATGGTTGTTTCACCCAGCGAGAGAGATATACAGGATTTGTAAAATTATTTAATGAATACTTACAGCGTCATCATTTACCATTTTTATCTGTAAGTGCATTGCAGTGGAAAAATGGTGAACAAACCACATATTCATTAACAGGCAATCGCCTGCCGAGTAGGCACAGGCGATAGCCAGTTCTTCTTACTTCACTAATTTATCAGTTTTCGCTTTTAGCAAAGTTTCTAATGTCTCAACTCTTTTCTCAAGAACACCAACACGAATAGTCGCTTGATTCTCTTGTATCCAAGTAGATCTAGACTTATATTTTGGATTGCCTAGTGCTATTTGTTGTTCCACATATGCTCTCCTTTCTTCAGGTGATTTAGACTCCCTGTAAGAAACGAATGGTTGTTGTGTAGACATATATCCTCCTATAGTTAAATTGATTGATTTTCGCTAGAAAAAGCAATCAATGGATTCTTCTTCATTTGATATCTCATTTCCTCATCTAGTCTCTCTCTTTCGACAGAAACTTCAGGGAATGGGAACTCGTAGTATAGTGAGACATAACTGCCACACCTATCTACATCTCTCTCTACTATATCATCTATATTAATCATAGACTCTCCTATCTGTTAAATATATTACATTAACAAAACCTGCTAATGACACCAATAGTCCAGTCCAAGTATATGGACTATGAACTGCTAATATTATTCCTAGCACAGTTAAAATAAAACTGGCTAATATACCGAATAATCTCATACTCTCTCCTTTTTATGTTAGTTATTTATAATTATAAGCGATTACTACTAAACATAATCGCTTACAATTTATAGTTGTTATATCAGTAATAAGACACCAAATATGGTCATTAGGTAAAATAACTGACTCATTTGAATCTTTTCTTAACTATTGATTCAATCATCTTGCCATTTTTAGCAAGTGTATCAGTTATTTTCTCCACTTCTTTGGGAGTCAAACCACTAAACCATTTAAAGAACTCACCATAAGTACCAACTATATCTATCTTATGTGTAATTTCTATTTTATCAGGTATTTTAAAAGGATTAATCTGTGTATTATCATATCCCTTTTTAACCTTATTACCTAACTTCTTAACTGATTTAACTATATTCATATATATCTCCTATATTATGTGCATTCGATTTAACCCTTCGAATTAGCACTTATTAGTATGTCTATTGATACATCAGTAATCAAGATAACTATATATATCAATAGTTTGAGTCATATTCGGTAATCGATTAATCAACTGATTTCGCCAAGAGTTAATCGACTACCTAATATATTAACAACAATTAGTTCTTGCTGTGTACTTCAGCGACTTCGACACGACAGCACAACGATGACTGTCCATTGATAACAATTCAAGTGTCGATAGTCGACAGCAAGAAATAATTATAAACAAACAGAGACAAATCTTTGATTTGACAATGACGACAAATAAGACAGCGATTTATCGCTGACATTGAATTCGATGGGTTTTGAATTCACCCCAATCAATCCGACATTTATGTCGATTGTTTGTATAGGGGGGTTTTATACGAATAGACTCCAAGTGGGTCTTTAACAACAACAACAGGAGAAATAATATGATACCTTTCGCAGCAGGAGCAATGCACCTTCTAAGATTAGGAACAGGGGCAGTTTTGCGTTCTACTAGAAAATTATCGCCTTATACTGTTAAAATAGTCAAAGGTACTAAACCTCACAAAATTACAAAAGGCGTGAGAAAAGGTACTATAATCCAGAAAAAAAAGACTGGATTCGCTACTCAAAAAGTGAAGAAAGGCGAATTCGGACACGGCAAAAAGAAAAAATGGATTACTAAAGAACTTAGACCATGGGCTGAGTCTATAGTAGGTAAAAAAGGCGTTTTAGCTAAATTTGGCGTAAAACAAAAAGGCAGAGCTAAAGTACTAGATAGGTACGCTGCATCTCACAGACACCTTAGAAAGCATAAAAAGCTTTATGGGGCAGGTCTAGGTGGAGCAGTAGCTTGGGATATTTTAGATAGAGACGATTAATGGCTAGGAAGTTTAAAGACTTTATAGCACATGAACCAGTACACCATAAGACATCTATCGGAAGAAATCCGAGTAAATGTAAAATGAACAAACATAAAAGGCGTCAGTTTAAAGCCTACAAAGGACAAGGAAAATGAGAAGTTATTTAATGTTTCCAGTAATAGATAAGATTTCTACGAAATGGCTAAAAAAATCGTGGAAAAAGCGAGACGCTTTGTCTAAAAATCTAAAAGACCCCAAGTTTCGAGCTAAAGCTAAAATAAAGGATTATAAATCGAGTCTATAATGAGTAAAAGTCTAGAAAAATTAGCAGATAAGATGATTCGACTGTCTCCAGAGGAGCAGCAGAAGCTACAACTAATTATAAAAGCTAAATTACTTCCAGAAATAGCTAAGCAACAACAAGGTTTACTAGAACAACAAATACAACAAATAAAAAATCCTCAAATGGCAGCTATGGGTCAACGTCCAGGTGGAAATATGCCTATGCCGAACTCAAGAGACGCTGCAATGAGAGGATTATTAAGAGGATAGAGGAGAAAGGAGAATAAATGCCACAAGTAGGAAAGAAAAAATACCCATATACAAAAAAGGGTAAAGCTGCAGCAAAAAAAGCAGCTAAAAAAAAAGGAAAGAAAGTTAGATATGGCTAAAGTTACAGGAAAAAAGAAAAAAAAGAATACTAAAAAGGCTGCCAATGTAGTTGGGTTTTGGAAGCAGACTAAAAAATCTGCTAAAAAAAACTGGGGAAAAGTTTCTAAAGTAACTACGCCTGTTTATAGCAAGTATGTGAAGCCAACTGTTGGTTTAGCTACTTCTACAGGTAAAATTGCTACAAATATTGGTAAAACTCTTTTAAGATTTCCTGGTCCAGCATTAGCTTTAGGTACTTTAGCATCAACAGTTAAATATGGTCCAAGAATTCAAAAAAGACCTCTTAGAAGAACTGTTACGCAACCACAATATGGTAAATACGGTGGAAAATGGATGGTATAATGG
>LULH01000087.1_pt1 | contig 41394 bp, 59 predicted proteins | sample 728201 | NCBI WGS metagenome assembly LULH01 (sample SAMN03860294, study PRJNA289734) | marine metagenome | biome: seawater column; feature: ocean; material: water; isolation source: Red Sea water column Station 169 - depth 100m | place: Saudi Arabia: Red Sea | collected 2011-10-15 | depth 100 m
AAAGATGGAATGAATGTCTTAATGGATAGACTAGAAAAACTACATGAAAAGGTTGACAAACTCTTTGAGGTAAAATAATGGCAAAGAAAAAAAAGAAAAGAACTAAAAAATATAGACCAACATACACTACTGGTGGTAGAGTAGACATGCGTACTGGTGGGCGAGTAAAAGCTCAAGTTGGTGGTATGCAGCCATCACAAGCTGGTCAAAGACCTAAAAAACCTATTAGCACTCCAGACGAAAAACCCGTAACTGGTGGTCCAGTAGGACAAGGTGTGCCTTTTAATGGTGGTAGAGAAGACGAACCTGATGATAGAAATGATGATGATAGAAATGATGATGATAGAAATGATGATAATATCATTATAGATGAAACAGCAGGAGATGCTCAAGGTCAAGGTCAAGCATTTGGTAGAAATACAATAGCCTCAGAAGCTAGACAAGAAAGAATAGCTAGAACAGAAGCTGAAGCTGAAGCTAGAGCAGCAGGACAAGTTCCAGAAGCTGCTGTCATTCCTGATGCTAAACAAGTTGGTATAGACCCTGAAACAGGAGAGCCTATAAAAGAACAACAAACTACAACAATGCAAGATGTTCCGGGATTTGTAGATACTGAAGTCAGAGGTAAAAAAGCAGAGCAAGTTACACCTGAAACAGTAACAACTGGAACAGTAGCACCTAAAGTTGAAGGACCTAAAGGTATTGAAATTAGAGAAGCTACAGCAGATACTATAGATGAAAAAGCTGAAGTAGGTAAAGATGTTAAAGCTGCTCAAACTAATCCAGAAGATATGCGAATTGCTATAGCAGCAGATGTTGCAGATGTAGAACCTATTGAAGGTGCTGATGTTAAAGACCCTGAAGGTGCTTTAGCTGAAAGAGTTGTTGGTAAACTTAGCGAAACTGCAAAAGCAAATGCTGCTACAAATGCTGGAACTTCATTAGCTAGAATTACTAGAGCAAAGAAACAACTATCTAGAGCAGGTTTATCTGATGCTGATATTGCAGAGATTGGTAATGACCCTGAAGCTTTAGAAGATAGACTAGCTGATTTTAGTGAAGAAGAAAGAGGTTTAATAGCAGGATTACCTGAAGAAGCCTTAGTATCAACACAGTTAAATGGTTTGTTAGAAGGCATGGAAAATGGTCAGATACCACCTTGGGCTGCTCCAGCAGTAGCACAAGTAGAACAGATGTTAGCTGCTAGAGGATTAAGTGCTTCTACTGTTGGTAGAGATTCTTTATTTAATGCTATTATTCAAAGTGCTATGCCAATAGCTCAAAGTAATGCACAAGCTTTACAACAAAGTGTAGTTCAGCAAAGAGATATAGAAGCTAGAGTTAATGAAGCTAATGCTCAAAGACAACAACAAGTAGGATTAGCAAATGCTCAAAATGTTTTTAAAATGGATATGGCTCAGTTTACTGCTGACCAACAAACATCTTTAGCTAACAGTAAATTTTTACAAACTGTAAAATTAACTGAAGCTAGTAATGACCAACAAGCTACTATACAAACTGCAGTTTTAAAAGCACAAGAAAATTTAGCAGAAGCTAATTTACAACAACAAGCAGAAATAAGAAATGCACAAGCTTTTTTACAAATGGATATGGCTAATTTAAGTAATAGACAACAAGCTAACATGGTAGCAGCTCAACAGAATCAACAAAGAATGTTATCTAATCAAGCAGCTACTAATGCTGCATCTCAATTTAATGCTGCAAATGAAAATCAAATGAATCAGTTTATTGCAAACTTAGGAGCACAAATAGACCAGTACAATGCCTCACAAGCTAATGCAATGGAACAGTTTAATGCAACTCAAGAAAATGCAGCCGAAGCTAGAAGAGCTGGTAGAGAAGCAGATGTTGAAAAATTTAATGCACAGTTATTAACACAAGTTGAACAGTTTAATAGTCAACAAGATTTTGCAAGAAATAATTGGAATGCACAGAATGCTGCAGCAGTTGAAGCTTCTAATGTACAATGGAGAAGACAAGCTAATACAGTTAATACTGCTGCTCAGAATCAAATTAATATGCAGAACGCAATGAATGCATTTAACATGAGCAGTCAGAATATGGCATTTTTGTGGCAAGAATTAAGAGACCAAGCTGATTTTGATTTCAGAGCTTTTGAAAATCAAGAAAACAGAAATGCTCAAATACTTGCAACAGCTATTGCCAATGAAGGTAAAGCTGGTGAAAAATATGATGATTATTTAACATCACTTATTCAATCATTACGTGGCTCGTACACAGCAGGACTAGGATAAAATTATGGGATTTTTAAGAAAAATAGGAAGAAAAATAAAAAAGAAAGTTAATAAACTTTTTGGTAGTAAGTTTGGTAAAATCATAGGAGGCATAGGATTGTCTATGATGTTCTTTGGTGGAGCACAAGCTTTGTTTGGAAATCAAAAATGGTTTCAAGGATTAAAAACAAACTTAAATAAAATGAATCCTTTTGCTAAAGGAGATGTTACCAGTGCTGTTGAAACAGTTGCAGAAGTTAGTGGTCAAGATAGTTTAGGAGTAGGAGAAAATTTATTGCCGGGTGAAGCAGAAGTAATTACTGGTGAAACAGTAAGTAAAGGAGCAAGTGCTGTAGTAGATAAATCTAAAGGTAATATATTATCTTCTTTAAAAGAAAGTGAATTTATACCTGATGTTCTTACAGGTGCTGGTACTTCATTAGCAATTAGTGCAGTTCAAGGAGAACCAGAAGAACCATTTATTAGTGGTGGTATAGCTTCACAGCCACAAATGGAAGCTTCACAAAATGCATACTTAGCAGAAGTTCAAAATCAAATGCCTCAATATCAAGGCACTAACTTTCAAAATTTAAATCAAAGTTTATTTTATGGAACTTTAAGTCCAGATTATTTATTAGCACAAACAAGAATGGGATAATATTATGGCAATATCAGAAAAAGCAACAAAATTTATATCGGATAGTTTTGACAGAGGCAGAGCTATTCCGGGACAAAGTTTAACTAACGCACCAGACCAACCTTATAATTGGGAAAAACCTGCAGAGTATACTAACCCTAGAGAAACTATGATGTATATTTTTGAACAGCTTACAGTACCAGAAACAGTTACTAATATGTTACTATCATTAAGTAATGGTGTAGGTGTTATTGATGTTGCTTCTAGTGCTTTATATTCAGGATTTTTAGAAGGTAAATGGAATCCAGATTTAATGACACTAATGATGGAGCCGACTATGTTTATGATTATGGCTTTAGCAGAAAAAGCAGATATACCATATAAATTAGACTCTGCTGATGATGATGTTAAAGAAATGTCACCAGATAAACAAGTACAAACTTTAAAACAAGGTGTAAGTGAATTAGATAAAATTAAAAAACAAACAGTTAGTAGAGTTAATCCACAATCAGTTCCTGCAGAAGTTAGGCAAGTTATTGAACAAACTCAAATACCACAAAGTTTATTAGATAAAGTAAAGAAAGAAAAAAGCAATAGTTTATTAGCAAAAGAGGAATAAAATGTCAGATATTTTAAAAAGTTTATTAGATAAAAGTGCAGGTACACAAACAGGTGAGCTTATTGGAGCTTATCTATCTGGTAGAGATAAAAAAGATAATAAAGCTAGAAATGTTTTAATAGCATCTTTATTTTTTAATGCTAAAGAAGCTGCTATGCAAAGTAAAGTTTTAAAACAACTAGAAAATTTAAAAGAAGAACAAACTTTAGAAATACAAAATGCAGCTTATGCTTTTGATAAAGGTTTAGAAAAACAAAATCAATATGATGCAGTTCAAAAACAAGGTGTAAATAATTACTATGATGCTTTAGCAGAAGATGCTTTTTATAATATAGAAAATCATAAAACTCAAAGAAGTTTTTATGATAATGAAGATAAAGGTTTAAGTGCAAAAGAAGCATGGAAAAGTGATTGGTCTAAAAATAAACACAATCAGTTTTTAGAAACTTATGATGCTGATGCTCCTAGATTAACTACTATAGAAAACTTTAACAAACCAATTAATGATTATTTTAAAGCTAAAAAAGAAAATATAGCAAGTCCTCAGAATATAAGTTTAGTACATAATGTTCTTGGTAAAATTGGTATTGGTAACAAACGTGATGAAGAAGTAGCAAAAGTTAAGTCTGGGTATGAAGGAGACATATTATCTTCTTCTAAAGATTTAGTTTTTGTTGTAGGTGCTTTAGATACAAACTTTATACCAGCAGAAATTAAAAAGAAAGATATAAAAATAAGACCTGATAGTATTAGAGATTTATTAGTAGATGATTATGGTGAAGATATTACTGGTGATATACGTAATGAAGTTTTAAATAGATTTAATGCAAGAGCACCTGAAAATCAAACATATGGTGAATATGTAGCAATATCACAGGCAACAGTTAATGGTAGATTTTTAATTGCAGAGGAAAATAATATTAAAAAATATGCTGCTCAATATGATGCTTTTGCAAAGACAGAAGGTGGTATGACTAAAGAAAAAAATAGATTTATACGTGGTAAACTAGGATTATCAAGACCTAGTGATGATGTTTTAGATGCTAGTACAGAATATGCAAATTTAGTAGCTAAAGTATTAAACTTATCAGGTGATGAAAAAACAGATTTTATAGATAAAAAAATACCTGAGTTTGTTGAGACTACTGTAAATAGATTAGTAGGTGTTAGAAATGAAGATGATTTCTTTAATGAAGTTAGAGGCGATTATTTAATTCAATTAACAAATCAAATTTCGTCAGGAGCTGCACAAGATGCTATAAACAGAACTGCTATTACTAGAGAATTTACAACTAATTTACCTCCTAATTTGCAAGGAATAATTGGTAGTAATGCTTTTGATTTCTTAAATGAAGTGACCTATGATTATGATAAAATACGAGAAGAAATAAATAGTAACAGTAACATTGGTAATCAATTAAAATTATTACAAGAAGAACAATATAAATCAAATGCTAATACTATATTAGAATCTTTATTATACTACTCAGCAAATTATAAAAAAGACTTAAAACCTAAAGAAGAACTGCCACCCGGTTTTAATACTAGTACTGGATTTACTGGCAGTCCAACTGTATTTTAATATTTTAAATAACTTAAATGCCATCTAGATTTGAACAATATAAACAAACTGAATCTCAGAAAAGAGAGTTACAGTCTGATTTAGCAGAACTAAAAAATCTTTATAATTCATACGAGTCTTTTTATAATACATATACTTTTGACGAGTTTCTCGAATACTCAACTAGAAATTCTTCTAACCCATTAGATTCTAGTATACTTACATATCTAAAAGAAAAAGAAAACGAAGACAAAGTTTTAAAAGAATTTAGAAAGACTACTGTGCCTTGGTTATCTGAAACTATTGGTGGTGGATTATCTGCAGCTAGAAGTATTTCATTACCAGTAATGAGTAAACTTCCCGGTGGAACATCTTCAATAGCAAAAACTTTAAATGTATTAGCTCCTAATGAACAAGAAATACGAAGAGGAACTGATAGAGCTTTTAGAGATGTAGGTGAAGCTGTTGGCTTTGGTGATATATGGAATGAAAAAACAGATGAAAAAACTGGTAAAAAATATTATGAAATACAACAACCTGAAACAACAGCAGGTCAAATTTTAAAACCTGTTGGTGAGTATGTAAGTGCTTTAGCTGTTACAAGAAATCCTAGTTCTTTATTTGCTAAGACTGCACCAAAAGTAACAAAACAAAAAGTAGGTAGACCATCCAAAGCTGATGTGGCTAAAGCAGCTAGAGCAGAATCAACGGAAAAATTATTAGGTGTTGGTAAAACATTAGCAAGAGCAGAAGGTGCTGCTCAAGTTGCTTTTGCTGATGACCCTGAGTTTACCTATGTTGCATCAGCCCTAAGTAATTACATTGGTAATGATGATAATATACTAAGTGATGTTTTAAATTATTTAGATGTTGATGAACAAAGCCCAGAAGCAGCACGTAGATTAAGTTTATTATTAGATGGTTTAGTGTTCTCAGGTGTAGTGTCTACTGGTATTGGTGCTTTTAAACTAACTAAAGAAGGCATATTAAAAATATTAAACTCTGTTAAAAATTCTACACAATCTCAAAAAGAAAGTTTTAAGTCACTAATACAAGGTGGAGCTAAAACTAAATCAGCAAGACAAAAAGATGTTCCAGAAGTTCCAATTATTAGAGATATTAGTAATGAAGACATATTAAAATTTGGTACTGACAGTTTAGTTTATAGAGGTTTAAATAGTGGGTACAGAGGAGTACAAAGACTATATCAAGATTTTTTAACAACAAGTGGAATGTATTCAGAAGAAATGTTTAAAATGTTAAAGAGTGCAGACTATAATAAAATAGGGTGGTCAAAAAGAGCTTCTGAAATACATGCTAAGTTAGTAACATCTATTGCTAAAGCTGCTAAGACTTCTAAATTTTCTAAAGATGAAATAGATGAAAGATTATTTAATTATTTAAAAGGTAAGAAAACTCTTAACAGTTTACCAAGAAATCCAGAGTTAAGACAGTTTGCAAAAGAAGCAAAAGATGAAATTACTAATTTAAGTCAAATGTTTTTAAAAACTAAATACATACCTAGTAATATTAGAAAAATAGTAGAAGAAAACATGGGTTCTTATTTAAGAAAAACTTATCAGTTTTATGAAAATAAAAATTGGAGACCTTCACAAGAAGTTATAGATGATGTCACTAACACTATTGCAGAAAGTATTAGAAAAACTAAAGGTACTGAAAATGTAACTCCAGCTCAACAGGCTAGACAAGTAGTAAATGATATTCTTAATAGAGATACTAAAAATTATAATAATGTTATATCACACTTAAATGGTGTCTTTGGTACTAAGAAGAACGAAATAGTTTTTCAAGAAAGAAAAAATATAGCACCAGCAATACAGAAGTTATTAGGTGGTGAAGAAGTTGATGCTTCACTAGCAGTATTTAGAACTTTAGATACTTTAGGAACACAACTTACTAACTATAAATTATATGATGATTTATATGATAAAGGTATAGGTAAGTGGTTTTTTAAAGAGACTGGTAAGTTTTCTAAAGCTCCTGATGATGCTTTAAAAGCTGGTAAAATATCAGGTGAACAATTTTTACAGTTAGATGGTTTAAGAACTACTCCAGAAATTGCAGAATATTTTAATACTATTACAAGTAAAAAAGGACCTTTAGATAGTTTATCAAAAGTTTACAGTTATTTCTTAGCTGCTAAAGGTTCTTCACAAGCTGCAGCTACAGTATTTAATTCATTAACTCACGTAAGAAATACAATAGGTGGTAGCATTATTTTAATGAGAAATGGTATAAATCCATTTAGTGAAGAAACTGTTAAATCTGCTCAGATTTTAAGTAATGATTTGTTTACTATGGATGCTACTAAAAAAAATAAAGCACTATCTGATTTATATGAAGAGTATCAAAGACTAGGATTAGTCAATCAGAATGTAAGAGTAGGTGAGTTTAAAAATCTTATAAATGATTTTGTTAGAAACGAGAATGAAAATTTATATTCCTACACTAGTAATGTATTTAAAAAAGCAGCTAATAAAGCTACTTCTGTATATGTAGCAGAAGATGACTTGTGGAGAATTGTAGCTTATAATAAAGAACTAAACACACTTAAAAAAGCTTACCCTGATTTAGCTAGAAGAAACTTACAAGATTTAAAACAAGAAGCTGCAAACATAGTTAGAGATACTATGCCTACATATGATTTAATAGCTCCGGGATTACAAAAATTAAGACAGCTTCCTATTGGTAATTTCTTTTCATTTACTGCTGAACAGTTCCGTAATAACTATAATACTTTTATGAGAGCTGGACAAGAGTTAAGGTCTGGTAATAAAGTTATTCAAGATAGAGGTATGAATAGATTAGCTTCTCAAATTACAACAAATTATTTAGGTGCAAAAGGAATAGAAGATTTTAGTAAATTAGCATTTGGAATTTCAGATGAAGATGAAAGAGCTGTTAGAGATTTAAATCTTGCTCCTTGGTCAAAGAATAGTTCTTTATTATTTAGTAGAGATAAAGATGGAAATATACAATATATAGATTTAACTTATACTGACCCTTCTGCTCCGGTTACTGATAACTTTAGAAATATTATAAATATTATAACTGACCCAACAGAAAATATGAAAACTGTTGATAGAAATATTTTTGTAAATATGATAGAAGGTTTAGAATTTTTCTTAAGACCTTTTGTTTCTGAAGCATTATTAACAGAAGCAATAGCAGATGTTACTATAAGAGGAGGTAGAACTAAAGAAGGTTTTAGAGTAAGACCTATTAATCCTTTTACTAAAGAGCCTATGATATGGTTAGAAAGCCCTGAGAATCAAAGACAGTTTGGTGAAAATTTTAATACTTCAATAGCTCATATTTTAGGAACTGTATTGCCTAGAGAAGTAACAGATATTGGTAGCTTAGTAGGTGGTAAAAAAGCTCAAAGAATAGAAGAAGGTCAAACTACATTACAAAGAGAATTACTAGGAAAACTTACAGGTCAACGTTTAATTACTATAACTCCAGATAAAATTGAAAGAGATTTTTCTTTTAAGTTATCAGATTTAAATAGAGCTACTGGTCTTTATCAAGGTAACTTAAATGATACTATTAGAAAGAATGTAAAAGCAGAAACAGTTTTGGATGCTTTCGATAAAGAAAATAAGAAAAATTATAAATCATATGTTAAAACTAAATTAATGTTAGATGCTGCAAAACATTTTGATGTTGATAATTATACTATACAAAGTTTAGTTAATGAAAATTTAAAAGGTTATACAAAAGATGAAAAAAATACTTTCTTATATTCTAGTAATGAATATGTACCTTTAAAAATTAGTGACAAAAAATTACAACAAGCTTATGAAGAATTAAACTTTGATAATATAGGGTATAGAGAATTTTTTGATGCTTATACAATTAAGTATTTAGAGTATGCACAACTACCACTTTTAGAAGAAGAAAAAGTAAATAGAGAAGAATTTTTTACAGGTGGGCTTGTAACTCAATCACAGTTTGACCTTGCTAGAAGTCTTGGAGAAGATGTGTTTTCTGGTAAGTTACAAGAAAAAACAACTGAGTTTCTTACAGAACGAGAAAGACAAAGAGATATTTCTCAAGAAGAAATTAAAAAAGGTTTAGCAGAAAAAGATTATAGAGCAGCTTTTGAGGCTTACGAAACTTTACCGATAGGGCAACAAATAGCTGGTTATATGTTTCCTCCAACAGGTGTGCCTATATCTGCAGCAGGAACTGCAGTTTATACAGAAAGAGCTAACCCTAGATTTAAAAGTATTAATGAATATGTTAGAGGTATTGTAAAGCCTTCAGTAGTTCCACTAGGTTTAAGATTAAATCCTGTTACTGTTGATGACCCATTATCTGCTGGAATTGCTGCAGCTGAAGCTACAGGTGTTATTCCTGCAATAGGAGGTATAGGTAAAGCAGGTGCTGCAGGTTTAAAAAGATTTAGAAGACCTATAAAATCTACAGACGATTTTGATGGTGAAGGTGGTGGCACTACTCAACCACCTGTTAATAAAGAAAAAGAAATTTATACAACTAACTCAACAAATAATTCTTTTTCTCCAGTTTTAAAAGCATTATTAGTAGATACTCCTAATCAAAAAGGAGAAAATTTATTAAATTGGTTAAAAAAACAAGAAGGTGTAAAAAAAGAAGAATTAGATTTATTAGAGATTGAACAGTATGTAGCACAAAATCCTAAAGCTAGTGGAGCAGAAATAGCTGAAAGTATTAAAGATAAAAAAATAAAAATAAATTTACAAATAGCAAAAGGTGAAGATGCTAAAAGAATAGAATATGACTATGAAGTATCAAAAGAAGACCCTATAACTGGACAACCTACATATATTGAATATGACTTTCCAGATGAAGCAAGTTATTTAGAAAATCCATTTTATCAATTAACTCCACGACTACAAGGTATGGATGCAGGTAGAGCTTTTGCATATGGTAATGAAGAGTCAGGATTTGAATTTTTTATAGATGGTCAAAGAGCAACACGTAGGGCAGAAGAAGATTTTAGTGATGCAGAAGCAGTACAGTATGATTTGCGTCTAGGTGATAGAGTTTATAGTAGAACTGAAGCTGAAATACGTCTAAATAGATTAATGGAAGATGAAGGTATTATTGATACAGTTGATATAGAAACAGGTGAAGCTTTAATTGGTGGAGAATTTGGTGACCAAACACAATACAGATACGTTATAGATAAAAATTTACCGGGTGGTGAAAATTACCAAGAAATAGTATTTAAAGCAGATGGTGATGTACCTAAAATTGCTGACCGAATGTTTGATAGGCATGATATGGAGTTTCATTTTGAAGGAACACAAAACAACACTCAATTTGCACACGCTTTAGTAAGAGATAGAATAATTGGTGTAGAAAAACTTAAGAGTTTACATATTGATGAGCTTCAATCAGATATTCATAAATTAGGAAAACGATATGGATATTTAACAGATAATGATATGAAATTATTTTTATCAGATAAAGAAATTTCTCCATTAATAAATAAATTAAAAAGTGAAATAAATTCTTTTAATAATAAATATGATGAATTTATAGATAAAGTAAGAAAAAGAGGAAGTTTTGAATTTGATGATATTTTTACGAAGGATGCAAATAGACTTTATAATAATACTGATAATTTTGTAATTGATAAGTTTGATTTCTTAATACCAGACACAATAAGACAAAAAGTTGATAATGCATATGATATTACAGAAATGTATGAACTTTCAATATTCAGTCCTGAATTATCTAAAGTATTTGATACATTAGTTGAGTCACAATTAAAAGCAGATAAAACCTTTAATGACATAATATTAAGTCGTCAATACACTAACTTAATAGATAAAGTAGCTGACTTACCTTATAAAAATAATTGGCAAGAAGTTTCTTTAAATCAACTATTGTATAAAGCTGCTAGAGAAGGTTATGACTCTTTATCAATTTCAACATCTGATATATTAGTAGATAGATATACTTCAAGATATAAAGATTTTTATGAAGGATTATATGATAAAAGATATAAAAATCATATGAAAAAACTTGCTAAAAAATATGAAGGTGAATTTGTACAAAGTCACTATGACCTATCAGATATAAATCCTAACTATACTCCTTATAGGCATCCTATAAAGAAAGAAGGATTTTTTGATGTTAACGCAATTATTATTACCGATGAAATGAGAGACTTAATATTAAAAGAAGGATTACCTAGTTTTGCAGAAGGTGGTATTGTAAGACAACCATACTTTGAAGGTGAAAAAGTTTCAGAAGATTTTCCAGTTACTGATGTAACAGAAGAACCAGCAAATAGAGTTGACCCTTTTACAGGAGCACCTTATAAAGCTCAAATGGAGGAGTTAGGATTATGAACATAGAACAATGTAAAGCTGAAATAAAAAGACACGAAGGTGAAGTGTTAGAAATATACATGGATAGTTTAGGCTATAAAACTCTTGGTGTTGGACATCTATGCCAACCAGAAGACCCTGAGTATGCTTGGGAAGTTGGTACTGCTGTTTCTCAAGAAGTAGTAGATATGTATTATGATAATGATTTTAACAAACATTTAAAAGAAGCTATACATGTAGTAGGTGAGGAAGATTTTGAAAACTTACCAGAAGCTATACAACGAGTCATAGTTAATATGTGTTTTAATTTAGGTGGCACAAGATTATCTAAATTTAAAAATATGTTAGCAGCTTGTAGGAAACATGATTGGAATGAGATGGCTAGACAAATGGAAGACAGTCGTTGGTTTGGTCAAGTGGGTAGACGTAGTAAAGAACTACAAGATTTAGTATTACAGCAAAATGATTCTGTATACTGAAAAGCAATTAGAAGATGCTTACCATTCTTATAGGGTAACACAAGTCAAACAAGACATGGCTTTTATAACACTAAAAGATTTTAGAATCATGTTTGAACAAATATTAGAAATATTATATAAGGATATATTATGAAAAATTTATTAAAAAACGTAGTAGGTGCTGTAGCTCCAACACTAGGTACTGCTTTAGGTGGTCCTATGGGTGGTATGGCTGCTAATATGATAGCAGAAGTTTTAGGTGTACCTAACAATCCTAAAGCAATAGAGAAAGGTATAGCAGAAGCTACACCAGAACAAATGCTAGAACTTAAAAAAGCTGAACAATCTTTTGAAGTACAGATGAAAGAGCTTGATGTAGATGTATACAAGTTAGAAGTAGCTGACACTCAAGATGCTAGAAGTAAGTTTTCAAAAGACTGGACAGCTAGAATTATGGGTGTAGCCACAGTAGGTGGATTCTTAGCTTATATATTCTTAGTAACACTACAACCACCAGAGCAGAATAGTGAGGCTCTAATAAACCTAGTATTAGGTTATCTTGGTGGTTTAGCAAGTGCTGTTATTAGTTTTTACTTTGGAGCTTCTAATAAGCAAGACTGATGGAGTCGGCAGTATCACTAATAACTGAGTTAGGTTTTCCTATTGCAGCAGCTTTAGGACTAGGTGTTTTTGTTTGGAAACTTATCAATAGAATTATTGATGGTATGGAAACTAAACTAGATACCCTAGATGATAAAGTGCAGACTGCATTAGACACTATGGAAGAAAGGGTGTCAACTAAACTTGATAGTCAATATGGTATTATTGTAAGTTTAATTGATAGAGTAAGAGCAATGGACAATCAAAGTATTAGACAAGATGTATTGTTAAAGACTTTGTTAGGTGTCCCAAATTTAATTGATATAGAAAAGATAGCAAAGGCAGAAAGAGATGACCAAAGAAAAGATTGAGATGGCAACATTAGTAAGTATATTTTTATTAGCATTATTTGCAGTAGCAGATATTGAAGCTGATGAAATGGTACATCAATTTAAGAATCCTAGTTTTAGTGGGATAGGTACTTCTGCACATTGGCTTACCATAGAAAATCAAGAGTTCTCAAGAAAGATGACTATCAAAGAAGAACTAAAAGCTATACAAGAACAAATAGAAAGAGATAAAGAGAACACTACACTAGCAAGGTTTATAAGAAACTTAGAGTCTAGAATATATGCACAACTATCAAGACAGCTAGTAGAAAATTTATTTGGTGAGACTCCAAGTACAGGTGGCATATTAGAATTAGAAGGTAATACTATTGAGTATAGTATTGAAGATGGAATAATAACATTAAGGATTGTCGATGCAGATGGGAATGAAACAATTATTGAGTTGCCTATTGGCGATTTCAGCTTTTAGTGGTTGTGCAGTATTAAGTAAGAATACAGATTTAGTTTTAACACAAAATATAGAACCTGCTAACATACTTGATTTACAATCTCAAGAGTTAGCTGATTTACCTCCTGCAAAAATTAAACCAATTATAGCAGTATATGCTAACAGTTTTCAAGACTTAACAGGGCAAAGAAAAAGTAATAGTAGCTTTGCTTTATTTAGTACAGCAGTTACCCAAGCTCCAGAGGCATTGCTTATTAGAGCTTTAAAACATGCTGCTAATGGTGAATTTTTTAGAGTTGTCGAAAGAGTAGGATTAGATAATCTTACCAAAGAACGACAACTAATCCGGTCAACTAGAGAGAACTTTGAGGAAGACTTAAAACTACAACCCTTACTATTTGCTGGTCTTATAGTACAAGGTGGAGTTATAAGTTATGACACAAACATTCAATCTGGTGGTCTTGGTGCTCGTTATCTAGGAATAGGTAACACTAAGCAGTACCGAGAAGACGTAGTAACTATATCATTGCGATTAGTTTCTGTGTCAACAGGTGAGATATTATTAGAGACTACGGTGTCTAAAAATATTTTATCTACAAGTGTATCTCAAGATGTCTTCCGGTTTATTGAAGCTGGTACTGAACTAGTAGAAATAGAAGGAGGCATCGCTGAGAACGAGGTTGGCTCTATTGCTTTGCAAAAGGCAGTAGAGACAGCAGTTTTTAATTTAATAGAAATAGGAATAGAAAGAGGGTATTGGGAATATGAATACATTAAAATTGATGACCCTTGTGCTGATGTCGAGTGCATCATTGTACGGGGCTGACAACGAAATATATATTGACCAATCAGGTGATACTGCTAATATAGATTTAGAGCAACTTGGTTCAGGCAACATTATAGGTGGGCTTGATTCTACTGCTGGAAGTCTAACTCCATTAGATTTGGATGGTAATACTTTGGATTTAATATTAAATCAAATAGGTGACAGTAATACATTTCTTGGTGATATACTAGGAGATAATATTGTTGGTTACTTTAATTTTGATGGTAATTCAAATACATTTACTATTCAAGTTGACCCTACTAATACTTATGGTGCTGATGGTTCTAATCTAAATGTACAAACTACTGGTGACAGTAATGCATTTAACTTGGATTTAGCTACAAATGCTATGGCAAGTAATACAGATTTAGATTGGATTATTAATGGTAGTAGTAATACTTTAACATTCGATATAGATGTTGATGGTGCTACTTCCTTTGTAGATATAGATGGAGATAGTAATACTGTAACTTATGATGGTGATGGCTATGCTAATGGTTATTTTTATTTAGACCAAACAGGTAGTTTAAGAACCTTTAATATACAACAACAGAGTACTTTAGCAAGTGATTGGCTCAAGATTATTTCAAACGGTGATTCTGGTACTGTGTGTGTTATCCAAGACGATGGTGGCACAGCAGTCGGATGCTAGTATTGGAAGCGTAACAGAACTCAAAGGCATAGGCAGGATTGTAAGGGATATACCTTATGATGCTGCCTTATCTTTTGATATAGAAAGTTATGATAATGTTGAGACTACTAATGGTAGGATTGGCATAACATTTCTTAACGACACTAGGGTTAGATTAACAGAACATTCACAGTTACTCATTGATGAGTTTATCTATGACCCTGACCCATCAAAGTCTAAGATGGCTTTGCAGTTTGCAAGTGGGACAGCAAGATTTATTACTGGTAAATTAAATACTATTAATAAAGAGAACATTGCTATTAGTACTCCTAGTGCAAACGTATCAATTCGTGGTACAGATTTTACAGTAACAGTAAATGAACTTGGTGAAAGTTTAATTATACTATTACCAAAAGATGATGGTACTCCAAGTGGTGAGATAGTTGTTGCTACTGCAATAGGTGAGGTTATCCTTAATCAACCTTATCAAGCTACTACAGTTTCTATGTTTGAAACTGAGCCTACTAAACCTGTAATATTAGATATAACACTTGAACTAATAGACAATATGTTGATTGTCAATCCACCAAAGGAGGATGTAAATGTTACTGAGAAGAGTGTGTCAAGTAATAGTAATAACTTACTTGATGTTGATTATCTTGAGTTTGAGGACTTGGATGTAGACTATTTAGCTAGTGATGATTTAGAATTTACAGAGCTAGATATAAATTACCTTGATGTGAATTTTTTAGAGGACTTGCTTGAGATTATACAAGATGTCAACGAGCTTGACCAGACTGAAACTTTACTTCAAGCTGATTTAGATTTAAAAGGTACAACATTAGGGTTTGACCAAGAGACTCAAATAAATACTTTTACTACTGATAATACTATAACTTTTATTAGAGCATTAGAAAATACAGTAAGACTAGATTTAGATAAAAGTAATGCTTATACTGTTATTTTAGTACAGAACGGTAAGAGCACACAGATTATAGTAAACGGTGGTAGCTCATCAACCATAACAATAAAACAAAATGACTAATATAAAGTACGCAAGTTTATTACTAGGGTTATTAACATTACCTTTGTTATTTAATTTTGCACCATTAGAAATATTAAGACTAAAAACTTTTGATGCTCTAGTACAAACACCAGAGCCTTCAGGTCATTTTACTATTTTAAATATTACAGAGGAAGATGTACAACTCAAAGGTGGTTATCCTTTTCCTCGTCAAGACTTAGCAAGTATTCATATTGACTTACTCAACAAAGGTGCATTAGGTGTTGGTTGGGTAATATTATTTCCACAGGATGATAGATTTGGTGGTGATAAAATATTTGCAGATGTATTAAGCTATGCACCAAGTGTATTGGCTATGCCAGAGTTTGACAATGGTATGTACCCAGAAACTCATGGTACTGTTATTCTTGGACCAGATGTAGACTTACCAAAGGCAAAAGGATTTTTACAAAATATAAAACCTTTAAGTGAATCAGCTACGCAAGGTGCTGTATCTGCTCCAGTAGATGTGGATAACCTTGTAAGAAGATTACCACTACTACAGCAAACACCTGATGGTTGGGTCGCTGCTTTTGGTACAGAAGTATTGAAGACTCTAGCCGGTGCTACTACTTATCAGATAAAAACCAACGAGAATGGTATAGAGATGATAAGAGCTAGAGGACTACCACCTATTAGTACGGATAGTTTAGGTAGAAAATGGATTAGTTGGGTAGATACTAATCAAACAACATTGGAAGAAATGGATGTCGAAGGTACGTTTGTTTTTGTTGGCGTGACTGCTGCCGGTGTAATGCCACAGTTAGCTACACCAAAAGGACTATTAGAACCTCATAAGATACAGGCAGCTTTAGCTGAAAGTATTTTAATAGACTCTCCTCAGATTCCAGATTATAGATTATTTATAGAACTTATTTTATTATGCATTTCAGGATTGTTAATCGTCTTCGTGATAAATCATTTTGGTATTACTATGGGTGCATCATTGGCAAGTACGCTGATACTGTCGATGGGTGGGCTCGGTTACTATTTAATATCACGAGGCTTTTTAGTTGATGTCACATGGAGTATGACATGTATGACACTTTTGTCATTACAACAATTCTATTTAAGATTCAGAGAGCAATACAAACTAAGACAACAAATCAAGAAACAGTTTGAACATTACCTAGACCCAAGACAAGTAAAACAATTACAAGAAAATCCTGGACTGTTAAAGTTAGGTGGTGAAAGAAAGTATTGCACCATGCTGTTTACTGATGTCAGAGGCTTCACAAACTTATCAGAACAATTAGAACCAGAACAAGTAACAGAGTTAATGAACAAGACATTAACCATACAAGCTAATGCAGTCAAGAAGTATGGTGGTATGGTTGACAAGTATATAGGTGATGCAATGATGGCAATCTTTAACGCACCTATAGATGTTGATATGCACGAAGATAGAGCAATCCTTACAGCTATAGAAATAAAAGAAAAAATGGAAGAAGCAGACTTAGGTATTGAAATTGGTATAGGAATCAATTCGGGTATCGTGATGCTAGGTAACTGTGGTTCAGAAGATAGGTTTGATTATACTGCTATAGGTGCAGATGTAAATCTTGCAGCTCGATGTGAGAGTAGTTGTAAAGCTGTAGGAGAAGACATAGTTATAGCTAAGAATACTGCACAACAAACAGACATACCTTTAGTTAAGTTAGAACCAATAGCAATGAAAGGGATAGCAGAGCCAGTAGAAATATATACTACAATAGACTTGACAAAACCTGAATAAGACTCTATAATATAAGTAAGAGTGTGCGAATGGTCGGCACTCAGTAACTTGCTTTATTAAGGAGTTAATATGACACATTTAAAAGCATTTGGACAATTCAGTCCGTTCTCAGTTGGGTTTGATGAAATCTTTGATACACTTCAAAGAGCATCAATACCTCAAACAAACTATCCACCTTATAACATAGTTAAATCAGGTGAGACATATCGAATCGAAATAGCAATGGCAGGATTTAAAGTCGAAGACATTGATGTTGAGGTTAAAGATAAAACACTTACTGTATCTGCTGTGCAAACAGATGAGAAGAAAGGAGTAGAATATATTCATAAGGGTATATCTGAAAAAAACTTCACCAAAACATTTGCTCTAGCAGAGTATGTTGAAGTAAAAGATGCAGTAGTTTTGGATGGTATCTTGGTGATTGAACTGGAAAAGAACATTCCAGAGGAAGAAAAACCTAAAAAGATACGTATATCTAGCTAATTATAGCTAAATCCTCTCAGAGGCACGGAGAAGCTCTGTATTAAAATATCAGTCTTTCGATACCTATCGCATTAGGTACTATCAGATAATGCAATACAGAGCATCTGGTGAGGTCAATTTTCTTTAATCTGTCATAATTCGAGCATTTAGGTTAGCTTCGATGTAATTATGTATCTCATCGAGCTTTCTTGTACCTTCACGCACCACAGTTTGTAATGTTGCATACTCTTCTGGACTAAAATAAGGTTTTAATTCTTTAATATCTGTAGAAACTCTTTCAGTAATTAGCTTACCAGTTCTACTGTATAATACTTTATAGCCAAACAGAGTTGCTTCTTTCTGTTTCATTCTTCAAATCCTGCAAAAGTTATGTTATCTTGTCTACCTCTGAGTCCAGCTTTCATATAAGTAGTGGCACGACCTTCAAAAAAGTTTTGATGTTCGACACCAGTTACTTCATCCAACCAACCTAAAGGATTCTCTCTTTGGTCATAATTAGTTTTAAGACCAAGTTGTAGTAATCTTCTATCAGCTATGTATCTATTATAAGCATACATATCTTTTTTAGTTAGTCCTTGTATGTCACCCATCTCAAATACTAAATCTAAAAACTTATCTTCTAATGTTACCATCTCTCTACAGATGTCATAAAGTTCTTTCTTAAAATCATCTGTCCATATATCCATGTTCTCTTTTATAAACTCTCTAAATAATTTAGTCATAGCTTCAACGTGCATAGATTCATCACGAATAGAATAAGTAACTATTTGTCCCATACCTTTCATTCTACCGAACCTTGGAAAGTTTAACAGGATTGCAAAGCTACTGAAGAGTTGTAGTCCTTCTGTAAAAGCAGAATAAACAGCAAGAGTTTTAGCTATGGTTTCTTTTTTAGCTTTACTAGGTTTAAAGTTACTAACATAATCATGCTTGTCTGCCATTTCTTCATAGTCAGCGAATGCTTTATATTCTATTTCAGGCATACCAACAGTATCAAGTAGTAAACTGTAAGCATGTTGGTGGATTGATTCCATGTTAGCAAAAGAAGACATCATCATTCTTGCTTCCGGTTTTTTAAAGATAGGCATATACTTATCTATATATCCACTAGCCACATCAACATCCGATTGAGTAAACAATCTAAATATCTGTGTTAATAAATTCTTTTCTGTGTCTGTAAGTTCTTGCCAGTCTTTTACATCTGTATGTAAAGGCACAGACTCTGGCATCCAATGCATTTGATTCTGTAATACATAGTAATCAAACATCCATGGATATTCAAACGGTTTATAATAGTCTCTATTACCTAGTAAAGTCATCGAAATTCTCCTGTAATGTTCTTAGTTTATCTTCTGCAGTTGCTAACTTATCCATTTCAATATCCATTGTTTCAATAATGTTAGGATGTTCAGCTACACCTACGCTACTTTTAAAATAGTTTAATAAATTAGTTTCTGCCTCTGCTCTTTGTGCTTCGTATTTTAATCTTAAAGCATTATATAATTTTTGTTTTATCATAATTCTGCCTCCACATAATTATCTGGTTTTATTATTTCATAATCAGCAATAGTTTCAATAACAACTCTTGCACCACATGGTAAGATAGGTTTATCATTACCACCATATTTAATTGTGCATTCTCCTAATACTTTTACTTCGTGACAGTAAGTATTAGTTCTGCCTTCTTTTATAGTTATAACAGGTTCATTAGTTCCATTTTTTTTATTGGCTCTAATTTTATGTTGATTGACGTGTATATATTTTTTCATCATCCCTCACAAGCTATACAGTCCACTTCATCTAAACGGATTCTTGGAACTTTAATGTTAACATTCTCTACGTTTCTTGCTGCATTAGACCTAAAGTAATACAGCGACTTTAATTTATTCATACCATACCAATGTACATCATTGACATACTGCATGTAATCATCGTGTATATCTTGGTCTTCTGTTGCCTTTGGTAAGGTAAAAAATAGATTAACTGATTGTGCTTGACAAATAAACTCTTGTCTTTTGTAAGCATGTTCAACTACCCATATCTGATTTATCTCATTAGCAGTTTTAAATACTTCCTTCTCTTCATCTGTAAGCATACATAAATCTTGAACTGACCCATCATTACCAGCTATCTCTTTTAAAGTCTGTTCTAACTCTTGACCTTTTAAACCTTTTGATTTTAAAAGTTTAAGTAAGAATTTATTCTTGACTTGGTAAGAACCTGATAAAGTTTTGTGGGTATATACATTAGCACGAAAAGGCTCGATGCTGGGAGAAGTACCAGAACAAATAATCCCACTACTAGCATTAGGAGCAATAGCAATAAGATGAGCATTCCTACGGTTTGTATTGTGTAAATCAGGGCATTCCCCACGCATATCAGCAAGTCTCTCAGTAGCTTGTACAGCTTTGGATTTGATGTGCTTGAATGCTCTATGATTGAATCCAGTAGCATAGATACTTTCAAACGCAATGTTTTGAGACTGGAGATAAGCATGGAAACCCATTGCTCCAAGACCAACTGACCTTTCTCTATAAGCAGAGTAAGCAGACTTTGCGTACCCTTCTTTACCTTCTTTAATATACTTTGTGAACCGTTTAAAATTTGCACTATATCCTCCTAATTGTGATGTGTCAACTGCATTCTCAATGTAATGTTCTATCACATTGTCAAGCATGGTTATTAAATCTTCAATAAACTGTGGGTCTTCTGACCATTTATCAAAGTGTTCTAAATTAACAGATGATAAACAACATACTGCTGTTCTCTCTTCATTAGTAGCAAGTGTTATCTCTGAACATAAATTACTTTGTCTAATTGATAAACCTAAATCCTGTTGTGTCTTTGGTAAATGTTCATTACAAGTATCAATGTTAATCATGTAAGGTTCACCAGTCTCTGCTCTAGCATTTATGATTTGAAACCATAAGTCTCTAGCATTGATAGTCTTAACAGCTTCATTAGTTTTAGGGTCAATCAATCTCCAGTCTTCATCATTCTTAACAGCATCTAAAAATGAGTTAGTAATATTTACTCCATTGTGTAGGTTTAAACATTTCCTATTTATATCACCACCAGATTCTTTTCTCATGTTAATAAACTCTTCAATCTCTGGATGACTAACATCCATGTAAGCAGCATAAGAACCACGTCTTGTAGTGCCTTGATTAAAAGCTAACATCTGCGAATCTACAACATGCATGAATGGAATTGAACCAGTAGAACGAGAGCCATGAGTAGTAGGTATACCATTACTCCTAACATCTCCCCAAAATCCACCAATGCCTCCACCTGAACTTGCCAACCATATGTTCTCGTCATAGTGAGCAGATAGCCCAGTCCTACTGTCAGGAACATAATTAAGGAAACAACTGATAGGTAACCCACGAGTAGTGCCTCCGTTGCTAAGTATAGGAGTGCTAAACATGAACCAACAATCGGAACTGTAGTTATAAAGTCTTTGAGCCATTTCATAATCTGTTTCTCCTCTAAATGTTGCACCAAATACTGATGCTCTTGCGAATGCTTCTTGGGCATGTGTCTCTCCATCCCAGAAGTATCTATCTTTTAATGTGTCCAAACTAAACTTGTCAAAGTTTTTTTCTTTGTCATAGTCAATAGTTATACCTAAATAATCTTTAGTTCCTACTTTATCTTCTACCATTTTTCTCCTCTAAATATAAAGCAATAATAGCATAGTGTATTATCTTATATAGTTCTGCTTGTTTGTTATCTTTCTTACCATATCTTCAGGTCTAGATTTCATTATACTAATTGTTTGTTGTTTACCTTTTAAGAAACACATATCACAATTACCTAATACAGCATGACCATTAACAACTTTTAATTTTAAATCAAAGTTAGAAGTGTCCCAAAAGTTTTGAATTGTTTCTCTAGTTATTTTTTCATCATACAAAGGACAAAATTTATCTTGTTTATCATTCCTACTTTTTATTCTGTGAACTCTATGGGGTTCATCATATCTTAATCCTAATAATTGATTTGGATTTTTTAATCCTTTAGTTCTTTCAAACCAAGTTATTGCTCTTTGTTTTAATAAATAAGTGCAGAATCTATTTGTTGCATTTGGTAATTTATTATAATGATTAATAACTAACTCAAAAGGTTCTCCATTTCTGCTACAGTTTTCATAATCTGTTTCTTTATATTTAAACATCCATTTTCTGTCATTCTCGGTAGGTCCTTTTCCGTCTTCAATAATATTAAATAGTTCCATCCAATATATTTTTACATCCCAATGATTACTACAATCATTTACAAACTCTAATGTTTGAGGCATTTCTTTCCCTGTGTTAGCAAAAACAGGATAAACATAATCAGGTAATATTCCTCCATGTGCCTCAATTACTTTGTATAATAAATAAGCAGAAGTTCTACCTCCAGAGAATGAAATAATTGTAGGTTCTCTTAAATAAAAAGCAGATTCTTTATTCATTTTTTTTCCTCTAAATATAAAGCAATAATAGCATAGTGTATTATCTTATATAGTTCTGCTTGTTTGTTATCTTTCTTACCATATCGCATAGCATACTTCATAATGTTACCAACAGCAAAACCCTCACCATGTCCAGCATCTATAATCATATCAGTAGCTTGATACTTACCATTAGAATAATGTTGAGCATAAGTTCTATCAATATATTCTTTTGCTAAATTTAATATTTTACCTTCGTTAAATTTATAATTAATTTTTTTTCGCATAATATTCTTTTTTTGTTTGTTTGTAAAACCATCTTAAACTATATGCACTTAACATAAATTTATTATTAGCAAAGATATGTGTTTGTTCTGGTAAAAACTCATGTAGATTTTTCCTGTTAATTCTAGAAGCATCCTCTCCTTCTGGTATCATAGTTCTTAACCAGTCAATAAGTTTACCTTCTGCTTTTCTTCTTATTAGTTTAGACTTCTTGCCATTCATAATTCTTTACCAGTTGCCAATATCTTAATATACTATTAAACATTTCTTTATGTTTTTCATGCGATTCTTTTTCCCAAATGTGATACAGGATAAGACTTGTATCTGCTCTATCAACAAAGATAGAAACTCTAGTAGGGTCATCAACCTGACAACCTTGAGCATAAGCAGATAACTGCATACCATGTTCATCATAGACTAACTTAGCTGGGTCTTTACCTTCAAGGTTATCTTTAGTTTTAAAGTCCACAAAGATTCCTGACTTACAGTATAAGTCTATCTTACCACCATAACCTTGTTCAGCACAGAAAGAATCCTCTGCTATCCAGTCTTCATTAGGAAAGTTCTCGTCTAACCATGCTTGAATAAGTTTGTAAGGTTTAGTCTTAGCTTTACCTAAGAAACCTTTTTCTATTTGAGCATGTATCTTTGTCCCTTGCTTGGCTGCTTTTAAACCAACCTGTCTGGCTTCATTCTTACATCTATAAGCAAAAGAATCAAAAGGTTCTTGTTCTCCTCTGTCTAAATCAACAGATGCTTTGATAGCTTGAGTAAGTTTCCAATTCTCTAAAGCCGGTTTAGCAACCATACCTAGAATGGTTGTGACTGAAGGGACAAGTCCAAGACTTTTAGCATCTCTCAATGTGGTATTTCTTTCTTTACCATTAGCACCTATGATTGTATACATAGGTTCTCCATCTCTAGCATACCAATGCCCAGACTCAGACGTAAACTTATTATACTTGTCTGATTTAGTTTTGTCAAGTGTTTTATTCATTTTCTAGCTCTTTATATGTTTTAAATACATCAGATGTAAATAGTTTCTGGATATTTACTAACCACATCTTACTTGCTTTGTTGTCACCACCACAAACAGACTTCTTAAAATCTAATTTATCAATCAGTTGTTTTAGTTTAGGGACATCAAATATAAACGTACAGAATATGTCATCATCAATACAAAGATTGTGAAACCAATAATCTGATTCAGTAGCACAGATACCAGATGGTTTGCCATATGATTCATATTCAATACATATGTTACCAGTCTTCATCCACATACCACGTTCTGACTTGACCTCAATCTTTTTATTAGTTAGCATATCTGCTATCCTATCTTCTCTTATCTGACCATACTCTAAGTCTAGGTCAAACTTCTTTCTATTTTCTTTAGTGGGTTTCACTCCAATTACCTCCTATTTTATACTCACCAGTTAATTCACATCGCATTTTAAATTGCTCTGTTACCTTCTCAATACACTCAACACCAATCCTACCAACAGCATCAGCTTGAGATTCTTTGACTTGTAGTTGCCATTCATCATGGATGTTAGCAACAAACTTAGCATCATAAGTATTTAACTTAATCAACTCATATAAATTTATCATAGCTTGTTTCATTACAATAGCACCACTACCTTGTAGTAAAGTATTAAGTGCAGCATGAGGACTTCTAACATATATCTTTCTACCATCAATACCTTTTAAGAAACCTCTGTTGGCAGCTTGTTGTACTCTGTCACGTAAAGTTTTTAATGCAGGTAAGTTAGCAAAGAATCTTCGTTTCAATGCTTTACCTTTCTTCATATCACCATTAATTATTTTACCTATCTTAGCATCACCAGCACCATATACTAAAGCATAGATAAATGTCTTAGCTTGGTCACGTGTCTTCAGTCCAGCAAGTTCTTGATTGATTGTATGTATGTCACCATTGACAACCTCTTCAATGTAGTCAGCATCATTCATGTAGTGAGCTAACATACGCAACTCTAAACCACTAGCATCAATACCAACTAACTTATAGCCTTCTGGTACAGTCCAACAAGCACGACACTCCTTACCATAGGGACTACCTAAGTTAGGAACTTGAGCCATGTTAGGACCACGGTGTGTCATCCTTCCTGTTATAGTTCCATTCGGTATAACCTTACCATGAACTCTATCATCCATAACAACGTCAAGCCAAGATGATACTTGAGCTATACGTTTCTGATACAATAAGTAATCAGCAATTAGTTTAGCTTCTTTGATGTGAGTAATCTTTTTAAGTGTACTCTCATCAACAATAGGTTGACCAGTAGGAGTAAACCTTTCTGGTTGCCAACCGAAGTCAATCAGATACTCACCTATTTGTTTACGACTACCAAGATTAAACTCAACTAACTTCTTACGCATAAAGGGTTGAAAGTTTTGTGTATTCAAGCAATGTACATACTCCTCATCTGTAAGTCCTCGCTTACTAAGTTCACCATTCTTTTTAATGTATGGTAAAACTTCTTTGTCATCAACCCATTTAGGTTTAAATGTTTTCTGTACTTCATCTTCTACATCTGCCATCTTTTGTTTTAGTTCTGCTAATAAAGTCATAGCTTGTTTACTGTCAAAGTAGAAACCATTCCTTTCTTGTTCAGCTATAATAGCAGTAGTCATTTGCTCTAAGTCAAAAGACTGCTTACTAAAACCTAGTCCTTCTTTCTGTAAGAACTTGTATACAGCTTCGTTAAGTTTAACATCTTGCACACAATAGTTTAACATCTGTGGTGTATAGTTGTCAAAGTCAGGTTGCTCTTGTTTAGGAATACCTAATCTATATCCCCAAGTCTTGAGACTATGCCCATTCTCTCTGACTGGATTGTAAAGTCTTGACATAACAAGAGTATCAATTACCTTGCCTCGATACACAAAGTTATGTAAACGTTTGAGTATCTGTAAATCAAAACCTATAATGTTATGACCAATCAAAGTCTTGGCACTATGTAATAAGTCTAGTGCATCTTCTATTTGATTGTGTCCAAACTTATAAACTTTACCATCAACCTCTTTAGCTACAATACACCATATCCTAGTAGCATCAAGGTCATCTGTTTCTATATCAAAAATAAGATTCATTTGTAAATGTTTCCTCCTCTGTCACTTCATGTAATCTACCAGTATCAATGTCATATTTTAAACTACAAGCCATACCAGTATCACCAGTATACCTTGACTTCAAGACTCTAACCTTAGTTATGTTAGCTTCCTCTGGATTCTCTGCCTGTTGGTTTCTCTCTAATGCAATTACACAATCGGACAATTGTGCTATTCCTTGAGAACCTTTGAGGTGAGATAGAGAAACTTGTATTCCTTTTTCATGTCCTCTATCACCTTGAGCTCTACGTAAGTGTGATACCAGTATCATACCTACACCAGTCTCCTCAACTAAGCTACGCAATCTATTCATTAGCATATCAATACCACGTCTTTCATCACCTTCAGTTAGTACGTTGACAAGCATATGCAAGTGGTCAACTACAACCCAGTCACACTCACAACCAACAATAATATATCTCAGCTTAGAGAATATCTCATCAATGTCTGTCGCACCAAGATGGGCATGAATAAATACTCTACCTTTCTCAATAGCTTTGTCAAACAAAGTATGGAGTTCTTCCTCAGTATATTTACTACGTTTTTCTGATAAGTATATCCTATCGTTAGCTTCAATAGATACAATACCATCAGCAGTACGCAACCAATTCTCCTCTAGTGCTATGATACCTACATTATCTTGAGTATTCTTTATAAGATGATGTTCAAGTTCTCTAGTCACACTAGACTTACCTAGTCCTGTACCACCTGTCAAGGTGACTAACTCACCCTTACGCATACCATAGAGTTTCTTATTCAGTCCCTCCCAAGGATAGGCAATACTTTCTTTCTCTTCTCTGTGTAGCCACTCATCCTTCTTACTGGATAGTTCCATGATACCAGAGGGAGTATAAGTCTTTGCCTCCCACCAAGCAGTAGAGAACTCTTGGAACTTTTTCTTAGCTAACATTTCGTTAGCATCTTTGTAGCCATTAGGTAAGTTTATTATCTTTGCTTTACTTGGCTTGAGGATTCTTGCAACCTGTCTAGCAGATTCAATCCCAGCTTTGTCATTGTCAAAACAAAGAACAACATTATCAAATGATTCTACAAACTCAATGCTCTCTCGTATATCTTTAACAGCAGATGAAGCTCCACGTTTAATAGATACTACACTAGACTTACCTTGCATGAGTTCATAGACTGCCATCGCATCACACTCACCTTCGGTTATGGTTAAATACTTACCACCTTTGTTGCGATACAGTTGCTCACCGAACAACCCTGTCCCTTCAAATGTACCATTGCATGAGAAGTTCTTGTTGTCAACATACCTAGTCTTGGTTGCAACTATCTCACTTCCATTATGAAACGGATAGATATGTTGCTTGACCTGACCAGCATGGTCTTTGACAACCTTCACACCAAACTTCCTTGCAGTTTGTTCTGATATATTTCTATCAGTCAATGGTGCATATACTCCTGTGTATGAGTTCAAGAATGATGTCTCTGGTTGTTTCATGGGTACAATAGTGTTAGTATTTGTACTCATATCATCTGCTTTGTCATAGTCTGGAAAAAAAGTATTACAGCTAAAACATTTAGCAGACCCATCAGCATTCAAAGAAACAGCATCACTACTATCACACTTGGGACAGGGTAGCTTATGTTTAATAAATTTTGTATTCAATTCTATCTCCTATAAAAAAAGTGAGGTTAGTCACGTGGTGGTTTAGTTCTCATTCGTGTTTCATACTTAACCTAATGTTTCGTAGGATTTTACAAAGTCGCACTCCTAACCTCGTTGTCGTTAAGATTCTTCTTCTACTGAAGCTTCCTCTTCACTATCTTCCTCAATCAATGCATCATCTGTTAGATGTTCTTGCATTTGACCATTGAAGTTTTGAACTGCTGAATCAAGTACAGCAATTCGTCTACGCAAGTTGTTGACCTCGTTGGTACACTCAACTATTATGTTGAATAAACCTTGAGCATCTTGCGAAAGTTTAAGTACATCATACACTCCATTCTCTGTTTTGTATGTGACTTGTGGATTATTTTCATCAGTCATAATTAAAACTCCTCGTTGTCATCAAAAAATTCAGAGCCATCCTCTGCTTTATATTCCACTAACTCTATGACTTGAACACCCTGTAGGTCAAGGCTTTTGCCAGTCTTACCAGCATACTCCCATTCAAATTCACTACATTGCACTCTTACCTTAGAGCCATTACCAACAGCTAGATTAATGTCTTGCTTGTTAGCATCAAGTAATCTGGGTGCATTCCTAATCATACCATTAGGACCATTCACCTTTCGCTTGATAACTAAAGCTGGACCTTCATCCATCTGCTTTACTGTGTGTCCACGACTAGCAAAGTCATCTGCTGTCGCTTGGTCAACAACAAGGTTGACTGTGTACACAGGTTCAAAAGTCGTATTAGGTGTCTTAATACTTGCCCAATACGCAGTTCCTTCTACTATCATATTTACCTCCTATGATTAAGTTTGAAGTTGTTAAAGTTAGTGAGAGTGTTGAGCCAACTACTCTCGGAGTTGTGGTTAGAACCAAACCTACTAATACTTGGAGATAGAGGGCTTGTTCGGTTGCTCAAGATACTGAATTGTATCATACTTGCTCCTCTTTGTCAAGTAATATTTCATCTAAATATGCTAAGTTTATATCCTTATCTAGTATCTCTACTATAAAACTGTCACCATCATACGTTACAGTATGATTGATATTGATGTTAGCTTTAGCTTTGATTTCATCAACAGCTTCTACAAACTCTGCATACTCTGTCTTAGTCATTGTTGCTTTCATTTTCATTGTCCCTTATAATTAATACAGTAGCTATCAAACAAGCTATCATAAAAGTAAACACTATGATTATACCAAATATGTTACTCATCATCATCAAGTCCTTCAATAATTAAATGGTCTTTCATCCACTCTTTAGATATTCCATCTTTCTCTAGCTTTTCTTTTATTAGTTTTTCAAAGTCTTTCATCATTACCTCCTATGCCAATGTCTAACTAAATGTGTAGTCATTAATAATATTATTATGACTCCCTCTAAAAATATTGCATCTCCTACATACATATTCATCTGCCTTGCCCTCGATATTTTTTATAAGTTCGCTTTTTGTTTTTGTTCATAGTAGACATTGCTATTTTAATACGTCTACCACGTCCTCCTATGCCCTGTGAGGAACTCAACTCTTTTTCACATGGTCTATAGTTTGTATTGTCTTGCCTCTTACTGCCATTCTTCCTTGTCCTTCTTACGTTTGTCTGTGTACTCAGTTAACCTTCTGCCACTCTTAAATCCTGTAGTTATGGAGACTAACTTACCTTTGTCATACTTAGCTTCCATAAAACTCCACTCTTTATCAAGTCCTTCTAGTTCTAGTTCTCGTTTTCTTTGTAAGACTTTATACTTGTATTGTGTCATAATGCTGTGTAATATATCATACTATTGTGACAATTCCATGACTGTTATGTGACAATTGTGTGACAATTTTATTAATTCTGCTCAAGTAGTAAACCTTTAGCTACTAAATGAGCCACCTCTTCCATGATACATTGATGGATAAAACCTTCCTTACTGTCTTCACCTTCATAGTCTCTGACATGTTTAAAGACTTTATCAACCAATACATCTAAACTTTCTTTGGATAGCAGTCGCAAGAACTCAAAGTCTCGAACTGCTACTTCTTCTATTCTACTATATAAACTCATATTACCTCCTCTTCTTCCATTAATTGACAATGCCTTATCATAGCATTAATTCCATAACATATACCTTCATATTCTGATTCAGAATGACTATCATTTACCCATTCTAAGTTATCTTCTTTAATAATTTTACCAATATTTATAAGTTCTTCTATTGTTATCATACACACCTCTCTCTAAATCTTTGTTCCATAATCTCATACAGTATCTCATCTCTATCATCATCTGCATCAAGCCCTATCCTAGAGTAAGAGAATATCTCTTGTTCTAGTAAGCCATCCTCATGCTCTGTCATAACTTCTTGTTCTATCTGTTGCCATAACATATCTTCGTGTAGTTCTTTACTCATTACTTTATCTCCTCTATATGTCCTGTCATAAAATCACAATCGTCTACAAATTCTTCATCTGTATACCAATCTAACTCATGGTATTGTTCTTTATACATATCATGCACTTCATCATGATTATCTGCGTTGACTTCTGCTTTTCTTATTACAGTTATAACTTCTGTTATTTCCCATCTTTTACCATTACTCTTTTTAATATTTATAGTCATAATCATTCTCCAAGTTAATTAATTTAAGTAGGCACTTTAAAGTGATACCTAGCACTATATAGTCTAAAGATTTAACTCTTTAATCTTAAAAACTTCTGTTTCTTCCTTCTTCTTGTTCTTTAAGAATTCAGTTTCAGCCCTTAATTCTTCATCAGATTGATATTGAAGACCATCATTAAGAAGAATTTCTTCTATTTTTTTTGTTATATCACTCATAAACATCTCCTTTTGTGTTTAAATTATGTAGACAGGGTAGCACACTATTATGACATTACTGTGACAATAGTGTGACAATCCTGTGAACTTTTATGTTATGCCCTCAACTTGTAGGTAAGGTTATCAAATATATTGATAAGTCTTTGATACCAATCAGGTGTCATTTTATCGACAACTGTTTTCAAGTCATTGATTGTTTGCTCATAGTCAAACGTATTTGGAACAGTTAGAATCTGCATACCCATATTAGCATGATTCAGTCTGACCTCTCGCTTGAAGTATAAGTCAACAAATTGGCTTTCAGTAGTCGTGTATGCTGATATTTTATTAACATGAATACCAAAATAAGCACGCCCATTAACAGTCTCATTCCTGTCTTTAGACTTTCTTATTCTAATCATATTAATATCATTAGCAGTTCCGAAGTTCCATATAGCCCTAATCTCCTTAGGTGCTGTGTGAATCGATTCGGTATTACTACCACCCTTCAATGTATATGTCGTAAATGCCATATAATCTCCATAAAAATACTCTTTACTTCTACAGGTGAAAGAGTTTAACCTGATTTTTCATTCAAGGTATCACACTTCCATGACATTACTGTGACGGAAATGTGACAACTTTGTGAACTTTTTTATATAACTTCACGTTCAGCATCACAAAAATGCTTCCCATCATTCTCTGAAAAGAATACATTTGAGATTGGATTGCATCTTGCTAATTCTGGATGCTTACACACTATATCTAATAGTAAATCTCTCTGTTCTGCTGTATCGCATTTTATAGTTAAGTTAAATGTTTCCATGTTATCTCCTATATTAATTATTAAATTCTAGCCAATCACTCGCTATCTCTAGCTTATCATTGACCAACATACTTTGCAAATCAGCTTGTTCTTGTTCTAGCTGACTTACTAAACTTTCAAATTCTTCCATGTTATTCTCCTTGAATATAGTTTATAAATTTATTCTTATCAAATCTGCTATTGTCTGCTTTCAACACTTCGCACATATCATCTATCAATATACTAAATACTATAAGCACTAGATATTTTAGATTTTAAAAACCTTAAATCATCTTGATTATTATTTTTGTATATAAGTTTACTTAAAGAACTTCTTTTGTCTTTAGCAGTCACATGACATATATACATTAATAAATCCCTTTCTAATTCACTTAGTTTTAAAGTCACTTCTCTTCTTTCTTTTGGCATTGTTATCTCCAATAATTAAAGCGTATTTAAAATGGGCTACGCTTTATTAAGCCCTGTAAATTGGTTATTAAATTAAATATTCTTGTAAAAAATATTATTTCCATATGTTATCTATAAAATTTAATACTCTATCTTGATAAGAATTAATATAAAATTCAAATTCAATATCTAACTCCTCATCACTCATTTTATTATATTCTTGAATAATGAAATCGTTAGGATTTGCTTTTATAAATTCACTAGAAAAGCCACGAACAGACATAATAAATAATATTTTCTGTTCTCTTGTTAATTTTTCCATTTTTAAAATTTCCAATAATTAAAGCGTATTTTAAATGGGCTACGCTTTGCCTTGCCCTCTATATATACAATATATATATATAAACTCTTTTAATCTTGTTAGCTTTTCGGGTCTTGCCCTATTCGGCTTTTATCTGCCTGAGATAATTAGTATAGTCTCAGGACTTCTACAAATTTTGTGACTGTCAAAGTAATGATAATAATCTAAAGGTGGCTTGTTCGTTGCCTTCGCTGTAGCTGTGTAATTGTTCAGCTTTCCTTTATTGTATCGCTTTGCTTTGCGTCTGGCATTCTTACTTAGCTTCTCAGTTTTAAACCATGTGATTGGCTTTCCCGTTAAAGCATCAATACCTTTTATTTGTTTAATATTTGTTTTCATATGTTCATAGTAGCAAAATGAACAAGGAAAGCAAGAGAAATATATAAAAAAATGCAATTATTTACGTTTTTTTACTAAAAATAGCTATTTTTGACCAAAAAAGAGGTTTTTTATGTGGGTTAGTGTGATTTTTTGAGATGGTTGAGCCATGAAAGATATATAACTAATGCTTATAATAGATTATAAAGGTTATGAAGTATAAGAGATAGTTATATTTTTAAAGGGTATTATATGAATTATTTATGTATAAATGTTGGTTATAATATAATATAAGTCTACGTTAACCACTTTAAAACTAAGGGTGGCTTTACTTTGTCTGTGGAATTTACCTAGATTTTAACATCTTCAAAGTTAAAAAGTTATCCACAAGCTATAAAGTCTGTGGAAAAAGTGTTGATAACTTAAAGTCTTGATATACTGTACGTTTATATAGTACTGTACGTTTATACAGTACGCTGGAGCACCATGGGGGGTGGGGTGTATATATGTAATGCTTACACAAAATTACAAAAACTAGGTATTAACCAGATAGCTAACAACAGGTTAACGACCCGGCTATATAGTCTTTAATAATTTTAAAGGAAATTTAGATATAATATAGCCATCACACAAAGCCATGAAAAGGCTTGTAGAACTGTAGCGACTATAATAACTTTGAATTGTTTATTGGTTTGAGGTGTGAGTTCAGTTTTTAACCATTCATCGAACTCTTCAGGTGTAGCATCTCTAGGTTTATTTAATAATAATGCTTCCTGTTGGGGATAAGTAGTAGTAGAAGTAGAAGCTTTATTACGCTTCCAAGGGTCTTGTTTGCTCATGTGTTTGGTATGTATATAACCCGGGGGGTCTATAATGTTATTATACACATAGAATCGCATTTTGTCAATAGTTTTTTAAATTATTTTAAAAGACTTGACAAATGTTAAATATACCTGTATACTATTAAACATGGCTATACTTCCGAGCATAGATAATAGTACACGTAAAAGAGAACTAACTGACAAGCAACAAGCTTTCTTAACACATCTAGTGGAAACACAAGGTGATGCTAAAGAGGCTGCAAAACTTGCTGGTTATTCTTCTCATTATCATCACGTGGTTAAGACATTAAAGTCTGAAATATTAGAACTAACTCAGGAGGTATTAGCCAACTCTGCACCTAAAGCAGCATTTAAGCTCGTTGAGATTATGGAATCTAATAGACCTATAATCCAAGCTAACAATAAATTAGCAGCAGCTCAGACTTTATTAGATAGAGTTGGTGTTGGTAAGATTGACAGAGTAGATGTAAATCATAACGTCAATAGTGGTGGTATCTTTCTAATGCCTGATAAAAAACCTTTAGACCTAGAGGAAGCAGACTATGAAGATATTTCTGACTGAGGTTATGCAAGATAATAAAATATTGGTTGGACCATATATTAAAGCTAGTGATATGGCTGAAGCTATAAAGATAGCCGATATGTATGCCCTAACCGTAGTTGGTGAAATACATGAATTAAATCATCAACTTCCTATTGAAGGAGAAACAGTACACTAATGGCTAAGAAGAAAGACCCAAGACTCGCAAGAGCAGGAGTAAGTGGTTATAATAAACCTAAACGTACTCCTAATCATAAAACTAAATCACATATAGTTGTTGCCAAAGAAGGTGACAAGATTAAGACTATTAGATTTGGACAACAAGGTAAAAAGGTTGGAACTGTTAAAGGCACAGCCGGTAAACCTAAAAAAGGTGAGTCTGCTAGGATGAAAGCAAAGCGTAAAAGTTTTAAAGCTCGTCATGCTAAAAATATTAAAAAGGGTAAGATGTCAGCAGCTTGGTGGGCTGATAAAGTTAAATGGTAAGAATGTTTAATAAGCTACATAAATTTATGAAGTGTGGTAGAATACATAAGATTTGGAAACTATTTGACTAATGGCATATTCACAGAAAGTAGTAGATAGGTTTGAGAGTGTCTTAAACAATCCACAGAAACATTCTGTTGGAAGGTTTGACCCTAAAGACCCTAACATTGCTACAGGTATGGTGGGTGCACCTGCATGTGGTGATGTTATGAAACTACAAATAAAATTAAACGATGATGTTATAGAAAATGTCAAGTTTAAAACTTATGGTTGTGGAAGTGCTATTGCATCCTCTACAATGTTTGTAGATATGCTCAAAGGTAAAACTATAGAGGAAGCTAAACTTATTAAAGATAAAGATATAGCAACAGCTTTAGAGTTACCAGCTATTAAACTACATTGTAGTGTTTTAGCAGAGGATAGTATACGTCAAGCAATAAAAGATTGGGAACAAAAAACAATACATAGAAAACATAATTATTATAAGGAGTAAAATATGGAACAAGTAATAGGATTAGTTGTAGTATTAGCTGTAGTAGGCTATGTAGTTTATAAACAAAAACCTGAATGGGTTGAAGTTGTAAAAAGTTATATATTTAAAAAGTAAATGACAACAAGTAATAGTGTTGGTAAAGGTTCTAAACCTCGACCTATTACTATATCAAAAGAACAATACCAGAAGAACTGGGATAGGATTTTTAAGAAAAAAGGAAAACGTAAAGATGCCACATTTAGGACAACTTAATTTTAAAGCTTTACATAAGCAAAAGTCTAGATTATCTATGAGGCGTAATCAAGGTAAACCCGGTTACATAACTCGTGATGAGTTTAGTGATAACTGGGATAGAATCTTTAAAAAGGAGAAAAGTAATGCCAAGAAAAAAGACAACGACTAAGAAAAAGAGGTCGACTGTAAATAAAGCTGGTAATTATACCAAGCCCACTATGCGTAAGAGGCTTTTCGAGAAAATCAAAGCCGGTTCTAAAGGAGGTAAACCCGGTCAATGGTCAGCTCGGAAAGCCCAGCTTTTAGCTAAACAATATAAAGCTAAAGGTGGTGGCTATAAATAATGGAAGAAATTAAAGGTTTATACTGGGATGAAGTAACACAAAAGCTTTACCCGTATAAAGAATGGAGAAAAGTGTTAAAAGAAAATGACATTAAAGAAAAGTCAAAGAAGTCTTAGAAGCTGGACTAAACAAAAATGGCGAACTAAGTCTGGTAAAAAGTCTAGTGAGACTGGAGAACGTTATTTACCTGAAGCAGCTATTAAGTCTTTAACTGCTGAAGAATATGCACGTACTAGCAGAAAGAAAAGAAAAGATACTAAAAAAGGTAAACAACATTCTAAGCAACCAAAGAAGATAGCAAGAAAGACTAGACAATTTAGAAAGGTTAGATATGCTGGTGGTCTTGCTACTCAAGCAGATTTTTTAAATAAATTTACTCCTAGTAGTGAAACTGTATTTGATAGAACAGATAATCAAATAAATAATTTAATAACTAAAGACGTAGGAAAAATAGAACCTTTAACACCTTTTGAAGCTGAACAATTAAATAAAAAACAATTAAGTACTGACCCAGTTATTAAAAATTTACAAAAAGTAAGTAAAGGATTACATACTTTTTTAGTTCCTGATATGTCTAATCCTTTAGATATATTTTTATCTGGTTTAGGAGCTCCGGGAAAAGCAGTTAAAGGAAGTGTTAAATTATTAAATAAAAATGACACTATTATTAGTGATGAAAAAGCACAATCACTATTTAATGTAAAAGATGAATTTTTTGTAATAAACAATCAAAAAAAAGAGCTTGATAGACTTAATAAACAATTTAATATACAAGAAGATAAAGTCCCTAGCTGGAAGGCAATAGAATTACAAAAAAATATTACAGATAATGAAAGAATTTTAAAAGAATATTCTAACCGAGCAATAAAAAAAATAAATAAAAAGATTAAAAAAATTATAGATGATAGAATTATACCAGAATTAAATCCTTCTAAAACAGGAAAATTAGAAGGTAGTTTTGGTGATATGCCTAAAACAATTTTAGATGCTGCAGGTAGTACAAAAAATAAAAATATTATTAAAAAATTAGGTCATGATTTGGATTCTGGTACGTTGTCAGGTTTAGATGAACATCTAGCTAGTAATTTTTTCTTAAGGAATATAGATGATATAATAAGATATAACTCTCCAATACCTAAAAGAGATATAAAAATTTTAAGTTCAGGAAAAGTAGGAGATAAAAATCCATTAAATATGTTAGAAACTATCCAAGATAAAAACAAAATTGAATCATTTATTTTAGGATATGAAACACATAAAACAAGTTCTTTTATGCAAGGAAGACAACCTTTTTATGTTAGTCCTAAAAAACTTGCTGATAAATTAGAACAAAGTTCTTCTGGACATGACTTTTTTAAATTACGAATAAAAGAAAAAGATTATTTAAAAGGGTTAGAAGAATCTATTAAAAGAAGTAGATATCAACCAAGAGCAGTACGGATAGATGTATATCCTACAGGAAATGCTGCTGTTTTTGAAGGTAATCATAGATTATATCGAGCACTAAAAAAAGGTGATGAAGAAATACCAGTTATGTTCCATTATATCGAAGGTGCTGAAAGAATTAATGGACCTTTTAGTATAAAAAATTTAGATAGTTTTTTAGCACCCGGTAAAAAAGGTTATAAAACAAATGAAGAATATTTTGACTATGTTAATAAAGTAAATGAATCATATGGGCTTTAATAATGTTTTTACCTGATGATTATATAAGAAGAACTTCATCAACTATACCATTTGGTTATGAGTTAGATGAAAACTTTGATGGTTATTTAAAACCGATAACAGAAGAATTACAAATATTAAAAGAGGTGTCCGAAGCTGTATTTCATGGTGAAATCAGTCTAGGTATTGGAGTAGATTGGTTAGAAGCAGAGACAGGGCGTAAGATGTCAAGACCGGGATTGAAAAAATACGTAGATAAAACATATGGCAGAAGATAAAAATAAATCAAGAAAAGACTTGACAAATGTTCAAAATACCTCTATAATAGAGAATAATGGTACTCCAAAGAAAAAAGTTGGTAGACCAAAGAATAGTGAACTTTCAAACGTTAAGTTAGCACTACAAGCTAAAAAACGTTTAGATAAGAAAAGTAAGAAAGTTAAGAAGCTAACAAGAAGTTTAGCTCGAGTAAAGAAAGAAGTTGCTAAAGAAGAAAAAGCATTAACTTCAAATGTTGTAACTGAATCAGAAAGTAAAACTTTACCTGACTCAATACAAGAACATTTAGATACTACTGGTTCTTATGTGGCATTTATGCCTAATGAAGGACCACAAACAGATTTCTTAGCTGCTGCCGAAAAAGATGTACTCTACGGTGGAGCAGCCGGTGGTGGTAAAAGTTTCGCAATGTTAATTGACCCCTTGCGTTCTTGCCACATACCAGAACATAGAGCCTTGATACTTAGAAGGTCTATGCCAGAGTTAAGAGAACTTATAGATAAGTCTCGTGAACTTTACCCAAAAGCATTTAAAGGTGCTAAGTTTAGAGAGGTAGAGAAACTTTGGAACTTTCCTTCAGGAGCAAAGATAGAGTTTGGCTTCTTGGAAAAAGATGCAGATGTGTATCGGTATCAAGGACAAGCGTATAGCTGGATAGGGTTTGATGAGATAACTCACTTACCTACAGAGTTTGGTTGGAACTACTTAGCATCACGACTAAGAACAACTAACCCAGAGTTACAAACTTATCTACGTTGTACAGCTAACCCTGGTGGTGTAGGTGCACAATGGGTTAAAAAAAGATATGTAGAAGCCTCTGAGCCAAATACAACATTTAAAGGCACAGATGGCTTAACAAGAAAGTTTATACCAGCATTGTTACAGGACAACCCCTACCTTGCTGAAGACGGTGAGTACGAAAGGATGTTACAATCCTTACCAGCAGTTCAAAGAAGACAACTGCTTGAAGGTAACTGGGATGTAGCTGAAGGTGCAGCGTTTGCTGAGTTTTCACCAGACGTACATGTTATAACACCATTTGAATTACCGAATTGGTGGGAACGTGTAAAAGGGGTTGACTATGGTTATGCTGCCGAGAGTTGTTGTCTATGGGCTGCTATTGACCCTGATGATAAGACCATCATTATATATAGAGAATTATACAGAAAAGGTCTAACAGGGGAAGCACTCGGTGACACTATAACACAAATGGAAGAGAATGAAATTAGGTCTATTCCGGGTGTGTTAGATACAGCAGCATGGTCAAGGACTGGATATACAGGTCCTACTATTGGTGAAACACTTGTCAATAGAGGACATAAATTAAGAAGAGCTGATAAGAATAGGATAGCAGGTAAGACTCAAATACATGAGCATCTACGACAGCGAGAAGGAAGTGGTAGACCAAGGTTACAAATATTTAGTAACTGTGTCAACCTTATAAAAGAATTACAAGGTATACCATTATCAAGTAAGAATCCTGAAGACGTAGATACTAAAGCTGCCGACCATGCATATGATGCATTAAGGTATTTGCTAATGAGTAGACCAAGATTAGACCATCCACATGATAGAATGTTAAGAATTAAATCAGATATATATCAACCTTCAGATAACACATTTGGATATTAATAAATGGAAGATAATACATTTTTAAATGCTGACAATCTTTACGTAGACGTTGAAGGTGAATCTGGAAAAACATTAAGTTTAGAAGAAGACCAACAACGTAATCTTATTGGCATTATTAAAGGTAGATACACACAAGCAGAAAATGCTCGTGACCTTAATGAAAAACGTTGGATAAAAGCATATGAAAACTATAGAGGTTTGTATGCTAAAAATGTTAAGTTTAGAGAATCAGAAAAGTCTAGAGTATTTGTTAAGATAACTAAAACTAAAGTTCTTGCAGCATTTGGGCAACTCGTAGATGTTATTTTTGGTACAGGTAAGTTTCCTATTGGTATAGCAGAAACAAAAGTACCAGAAGGTGAAACTGATGTAGCTCACCTTGATATTAATAATCCTAATCCTAACATTGAAACTAGCGAACCCGAAATACCTGATGATATAGGTAATAGAATAGATAACCCATATGATGTAGGTTATGAAGGTGATGGTAAAACTTTAAAACCCGGAGCATCTTTTTATAATGGAGTCTTTGCAGATAGTTTAGAAGACCAAGCAGAAGATGCCGGTATACTGACAGACGGTGCAAGTGCTAATCCTCAAGCAATAGAATTATCTCCAGCTCAAAGAGCTGCAAGAAGAATGGAAAAACTTATCCATGACCAAATTGATGAGTCGAATGGTTCTTCCGAAATACGTAATGCTTTATTAGAATCTGCTTTACTTGGTACAGGGATTGTCAAAGGACCATTTAACTTTAATAAAAAATTACATAAGTGGGATGTTAACGAAGATGGTGATAGAGAATATAATCCACTAGAAGTTAGAGTACCTAGAATAGAATTTGTTAGTTGTTGGGATTTTTATCCAGACCCATCAGCTACTAACATGGAAGAATGTGAGTACGTAGTTCATAGACACAAAATGAATCGTAGTCAACTAAGACAACTACGTAACATGCCATACTTTAATGAAGATGCAATCCGTGATGCTATTCAAATGGGTGCTAACTATGTTGAAAAAGATTACGAGTATGCTATTCGAGATGATAATCAAACAGAAGAAGATTATCAATCAAACTTTGAAGTGCTTGAGTACTGGGGTATTATGGATGCTGAGTATGCTCGAGAAGTTGGAGTTGAACTAAGTGATGATATTGATGACTTAGATGAAGTACAAATTAATGCGTGGATATGTGGTGACAAAGTTTTAAGAGCAGTAATTAATCCATTTACGCCTTACAGATTACCATATCATGCTTTCCCATATGAAAGAAATCCATATAACTTCTTTGGTATTGGGATTGCAGAAAACATGGATGACAGTCAACAGATTATGAATGGTCATGCAAGAATGGCTATTGATAACCTAGCAATGTCAGGTTCGTTAGTATTTGATGTTGATGAGTCTGCTTTAGTTGGTGGACAATCTATGGAAATATATCCGGGTAAGATATTTAGAAGACAAGCAGGAATGCCCGGACAAGCAATACATGGATTAAAGTTTCCAAATACATCACAAGAAAACTTGATGATGTTTGATAAGTTTAGACAACTTGCCGATGAACAAACTGGAATACCTAGTTATTCACATGGACAAACAGGAGTGCAAAGTATGACAAGAACTGCTTCTGGAATGTCAATGTTACTTGGAGCAGCAAGTTTAAATATAAAAACTGTTGTCAAGAATCTTGATGACTTTTTATTAAAACCATTAGGTGAATCATACTTCCAATGGAACATGCAGTTCTTAGAAGATGTACTTGATGTGAAAGGTGATTTAGAAGTTAAAGCTACTGGTACAAATAGCTTGATGCAAAAAGAAGTACGAAGTCAAAGACTAACTATGTTCTTACAAACTGCACAAAGTCCAGCTATTGCACCATTTGTTAAGATTTCTAAACTGGTAAGTGAACTTGCCTATAGCTTAGACTTAGACCCAGAGGAAATACTTAATGACCCTGAAGAAGCAGCTATCATGGCACAAATAATAGGAATGCAAAATGCTGGACAAAATAATGGCGAGGAAACTCAACCCGGTGGTGAACAGTCCCCAATGGGAGGACCTGAAGGAACACCTCAACAACCTCAAGATGCTGGACCTACAGGCAATGGTGGTGGCACAATCGGAACAGGAAATGTACCGGCTGCAGGGGAGACTACGTTTGCTGGGACTCCTAGAGCAGTTGCCGGAGCAGGTGAGGGAGGCACTTAATAGAAAAGAGGATGCGTAATATGTTAGAAGATGATAAAACAAGACTAGGTTTAGCTAGTGGTGGAAATGATAGTAGTATATTAGATAAACGACTACAAGCTATGATTGAAAATGAAATAAAACTTGTTCAAGAATATGGCAATGATTATTTTAAAAGTGGGACTGGTAAAATTTTAGGACGTTTTCGAAGAGGTTTAGGAGCTAGTGGAGAAGGTTTAAGAACATTTACAAATATGAGAACAGCTAATAATCAAATGGGTGATATGTATACTAATGAAGAATTAGCTAGTATGCTTAATACAGGTTTTAAAAATGCAGGATTAGAAAATAGATTTACATTACCTGAAGACCTACAAACTAGAGAAAGAAAAGCTGAAGGAAAATTAGTAGGTAACCAAAAAAAATTAGATGCTAATAATGATGGAACTATTGATGCAAGTGATTTTGAAGAATTAAGAAAACAAAAACAAGAAGGTGGTTC
>LULH01000049.1_pt1 | contig 38260 bp, 44 predicted proteins | sample 728201 | NCBI WGS metagenome assembly LULH01 (sample SAMN03860294, study PRJNA289734) | marine metagenome | biome: seawater column; feature: ocean; material: water; isolation source: Red Sea water column Station 169 - depth 100m | place: Saudi Arabia: Red Sea | collected 2011-10-15 | depth 100 m
GGAACTACAATTGAATATTCAAAGGTACTAGGCATCTTTTTCTTTGTACTGGTTAGGACATTGCTATCTCCATACAATTCTTTCATGAAACCAATATCGAGAATTTTATGCTCTTTTAGTTTGAGTAATTTTGCAATTCGTTTTGCAGCCTTTATCTCCTCAGATGCTCTTTGACCATACGCAAATGTAATCCCATACAGCTGGTATCCTTTTTTCAAATATGATACCATACATGCTGAGTCTAAACCTCCACTGAGAATAATTACGGCTTTTTTCATTTGTTACCTTCTGATTACTGGACCTTTACTTGGTTTACAAACAAAAACTTTGGATTCTTTTCTTGCAGCTTTGAATCCACGTTTCATTGCATTAGAAATTTTCTTTGAATCATGTTTCTTGTCTGTAAATGCAATAACTGATGGTCCTGCACCACTGATTGTAACTCCATATGCACCTGCTGCTAAAGCATTCTTCTTCACTTTATCAAATCCAGGAATCATATGTTTTCTTGCTGGTTCAACAATTACATCCTGCACTGATCTCCCAATCAATTCTGAATTTTTTTGTGAAAATCCTGCAACTATTCCTGATGCATTTGAGATATTTTTCACCATATCTGATAATGAAACTTTTTTTGGAATTGCGCCTCTTGAAACTTTAGTTTTCTTTGCAGGCACCTTCAATTCTGGTACTGCTACGCACAAAACCAAGTCATTTGGAGGTTGCATCTTTACTACCTGCAATGGATTTGTTTTAACTATTACAAAACCGCCTAATGCTGAAGCTGCAACATTATCATAATGTATTGTGCCTGCACTAGCTTTTTCACCAATTCCAGCAAATTCAACCAATTCTGCATCACTTAATTTCAAATTGTATAGTTTGTTCATACCAACTGCACAAGCTGCAGCAGATGCTGCACTACTTCCCATTCCAAATCCTGCTGGAACATTCTTCTTTATTTTAATCTCTATTCCATCTTTTAGTTTGAATTTTTTTTTCATTGCAGATACTACTAATCCTGCAGTATTTTTTGATGGGCTTAATGGAATATTATCTGAACTTACAATAACAACTCCTTTTCCTTTTTTTGTTAATACAACATTATCGTATAGCGCATCTAATGCCATACCAAATACATCAAATCCTGGTCCTAGATTTGCAGTAGAGCAAGGAGCACGAACAGTTACTGATTTTACCATTAGTCCTCTACCTCTTCGCCCAAGTTAATAGTTCTGCTTAGGGCACTTTGCAAATTTACCATTCCATCTCCTGTTGCATTAGATACAGGTATCATGTCTTGTTGAAAATCATTTCTGTTAATACTAGATAACATGTCTGAAACTAGAGAAAACGTATCTCCATTAAGCTCTCCTGCAAGATCTGCTTCTAATCGTGAGTCAGTACCTGACCAGCTTAGAACCTGTTCCAATTTTTCTTGAATCAAATCGGTTTTGGTGATAACATTCACTGTTGGCAATCCTAATCGTAATCGTATTGATGTTGATAGTAACATGAGTGATACAAAGTTACTTGGAGTTGAAACCATTGTTCCATCAAACAAAAACAGGTTCATTTTTTCTTCAGCTTCAAAGTTTTGTACAAAGAAAGGACCGCTTTGTCTATATGCAAACAGTTCAATCTGTCCTGGCGTATCAACTATTAGATAATCTGGATTAATTGTATCTGCTTCTTTTTGTATGTCGTCAATCTTTGTGGCAATCAAATCATTTGCCATTATCAATGAGCCATTTGATCCCAACTCATATTCTTCCATCAATGTATTGACATCCACATAATCTCTAACATCGATATCTGGTGAATACGGCAAACTTGCAACTCCAGGATCTAAATTTAGTGTAATTGGAAATGTGGCATTTTTTGCATAATATTCCTTAATTTTTGAAGTCAGTAACGACTTTCCTGCCCCTGCTGTGCCTGTAACAAAAATAACTTTCAATGGTTCGACAAAAATTCTTTTTTATTCGCTTATATTTGAATCTCTTAAAGCTTGAGCATTGAACTGGAGATTAGCAGTAATACCTGTAACCCTAATTCCTATCATAATTATTGCAATTCAGTTTGATATTGAAGCTGACGATGTCTTTGCAATCGGAGTCATACCTTTCACATTGGCTGTCGTTGCAATAATGGCAAAACTTGGGTTACAAGGATTAAAACTTGCATACATTGCACGAACTTTTCTTGGTCCATTTGATTCTATAAAGCGATTAACTGCAATGCGTGTTGGTAGTGAATTTATCAAATTTACAACTCCAATGTTTGTCGGAGCAGAGTTTGCAGTAATTTACTACATGACAAAAAAAGGAATTTCAACATCAAAAGCATCTTGGGTTGCTCTATTAGACATTGTAACTGAGGTATTTGCTGCAGGTGTGCTTTCAATACTTGCAGGAATTTTAGCAATATATGCAGGTGCATATGTTGTAGGCGCTGTAGTTTTGGGAACAGCTGTTCCAATTACCGGATTGTGGATTGTATTATTCTTCTTGTCATCAAAACGTACATTTGCACTACCCAAAGTAATCTCATATCTTGTAACTACTCTGGGAAAAGAACGTGGCGAAAAATATGTTAAACAAACCAATGGTTGGATTGAAGACGTTTGTATAATGAGTAGAGAAAACCTTCACTCTAGTCAATCAAAAAAGGTATTCACTGTAGGATTTTTCGTATCAATTGTATCTTGGATTTGTTATGGAGTATCATTTTTGGTAATTGCAAATGGTGTAGGTTATGCAGTAGAATTTTTTGATTCAGTAATGGCAGTAATGGGTGCAAACGCAATTGCAAATCTTCCAATCACTGTAGGCGGTTCGGGATTGGCAGAATTTGGAATAATTGCTTATCTAAATAATTTAGATCCATTCAATTTCGCAGCTGATGTTGATTCATTGCAATGGAATGCTGTGATTGGTTGGAGAATTGCCACATATTATGTACCAATTGCAGTCACATGGATTCTGTTGGTAAAACTGGCATTAAGTAAAATCAGTAAACCAAATTCTGCATAAGAAATGAATTTTGAAAATAAGGTTGTAGTAATTACAGGTGCATCTAGTGGAATTGGTGAAGCCGCTGCTGAACAATTTGCAAAAAAAGGTGCGAATTTAGTTCTGGTTGCACGAAGAAAGGAAAAACTAGAGCAAGTTGAGAAAAGTCTCAGTAAGTATTCAGTAAAAATTCTGATTTGTGTTTGTGATGTATCTGACAAAGATCAGGTAAAACAAATGGCTGAAAAGACAATTGAAACTTTTTCTAAAATTGATATTCTAGTAAATAATGCAGGATTTGTCATATATGGAAATGTCAAAGAATTATCCATTGAAGATATAGAATCTCAGATGAAAACAAACTATTTTGGTACAATTTATTGTACAAAGTCATTTCTACCACATTTTCTAAAACAAAATTTTGGTCACATTGTAAATGTAGCATCTGTTGGTGCAAGCTTTGGTGTACCTGGAATTGCTTCATATTGTGCAACAAAATATGCAATGCTTGGATTTTCTGAGGGACTAAAACATGAACTTCATAATACAGGCGTAGGAGTGACTGTTGTAAGCCCGATACAAGTTAGAACGAGTCTTTTTGATCATCCTTCATTCAAAAATTTTACATTAAACGCAACTGGTATATCATTAAGCTCTGAAACTGTTGCAAACGCAATAATCAAAGCATCAAACTCTTCTAGATTGGAAATTGTTGTACCATCGTTTGTACGAATTGGAATATGGTTTAAGCAAACATTCCCATTTTTGATTAATCCTATAATTGGAAGCGCTTTTAGAAAGCAGCTTGATAAAAGAGACTCTTAGATATTTTCGTCTATTACTTTAATCTCAGCAACTTCGTACTGGATAATCTCTTTTAGATTAATTCCTTGTTCTGCTAAATAATCCACTGTTTGTTTGCTTAGTTTTGCTTTTAGTTCATTCAACTTGAACTCACAAACAACACCCTTCATCAAATCGTTTAGGTTTACATCTTTTCCAAGGTTTAATCCTTCTAGAATTGATGTTCCCTGTACTGATTCGTATAATTGCAAATCTACTTTTTTCTCATCTTCGTTGATATCTAAAATGTAACCAGATTGTGTCATTGATTTTGGCTTGCCAAATTTTGGTGATTCTAATTCTTTATTGATCTCTTCTGGAATCTCGTCCTTTTTTTTGGCCATATATCATCAAAAACTTAGTCGTCTTTGTCTTTTTTGCTCTTTTGCCACCAATCTAGATAATCATACTGTTTATCTGATTTTGTGCTTTCTTTACGAGATAATTTGTATCTGATATCGCTAACTTGTTCTCTTGTAGCATATAGGCCACACCTTTTGCAAATGAAGTGTTTAGTTGCAGGATCTAATTTCATAACAAATCCTAAACCTTCTGAATCAATCTCATCTTCCATTTCACGATATGGAGGAGCTCTAAATTCAAAACCTGGTTCTTGTTCTTCAGCGTTAAATTCTGCCTCTAGCTGTTTCTTTCTCTTTGCTATTTCTCTACTAACACATTCAGGGCAGTTTACCAATATCGATTTTCCTTGTATTTTTACATAAGAGTGTTGCTTCATTTCTGAGATCTAAAATGACTGATGCGCGGATTAACTCTTCATCCCTTTCGGTCAGTTCGCCCATCGACAAACCGCGCACCAGTACATGTGTATTATTTTTTGAAAGCTATTATTTTTTGTCTTCTAAAATTTCAGATACAATTTTTGCTGTATTATCAACCCCATTTCCATTGAAATTTTTTGAAAATTGCTTTACAGAATCAACAAATTCATCATAATTTTCATACATTTCTCTTACTGCTTGAACTATTTGCATTCTATTTTGGGCAAATAATCCAAGTTTCTTCTCTTTTGTCCATTCTATCTGATTTGTGTGTTCATCATAAATTGGAATTCCAATAATTGGTTTTGCATGACTACCTAAAATTTCTCCCATTACTGTATGTGAGCCATTTACTACTGCATACTTACAAGAATCTAGAACTGTTTCTTTCTCTTGTTCTGAAAGAAATCCCTTGTCAATTTGAATCCAGTCTATATTTTTTTCATAGGCTTCAGAAATTGAATATTGTTTACCATCTTTATCTAACACTTTGTCAATACTTGGATCATCTCTTGCATGAGAAACAATTCTTTTTTCCTTTTTCATTTCAGGTTGATGAAATGCTTCTTCATATCTCTCACCAGTTCCATCGTTAGTTGATTTATTTCCGGTTCTCATCCAATAACCAAAAACAGAACCTGAAATTAATTTCTCTAGATCACTATCTTCGCTCCTTTCAATATTTTTATTGGTTGTAAAATGACCCACGTATGTCACTTTATCTTGAACTGCTTTTGTAAAATTTAGATTATATTCACACATTGTGTACGGTGGTTCTGAATCTGCAACTAAAATTCTAGATGCTTTTGAGATCTGTTTTGCAACAAATTCTAACGCAGGTTTAAAGTATACTCTTGATTTCCACAACTTTGGCTTGAATTGATTAGTTACGAACAAACTTGTTATGTTTCGTCTTTCTGCTAATACGTTTGAACCCATATCTCCATCATTAATCACTAAATCAAATCCAATTTTGTTGTAAAGTTTACCTTCATTTTTGAGATAGCTAGAAATCTGTGTAACTAACGGCTTATTTTCTTCTACAGGTAAGAGAAAATTCAACATTGACTTTGTTAGACTTGGTCCAAGCTTTCCGTCAATCGGAGTAGGCATCAAAACCTCATGAATATTTTCTTTTTCATTAGGAAATTTTTCTAATAATTTTTTGTAAATATCCCCTTTACTGAAATAATGAAATTCATTGTCCCCAAGTTGTTTTAACTTTTCATTTAATCTCATCATTCTTGAATAGTGTCCATTTCCCCATGGATAGATGAATTGTCCTATCTTTGCCATATTTTTAATCCAAATTTCCCGCTATTATCTTCAGTGTTCAACTTCTAAGGAATCCAATATTGTATGAACATTATTTGGTCCAAGTCTTATCTTGATTATTTTTTTAGAAACCTTTCCTTTGTTTGATTTTGATTTTACTTTTGTAAAGTTCGTTTTAACAAACTTTTCAACTTTTGAAATGTATTTTTCCATTCCTATCTCTTTTGCATTTTTAATAATCTCTGAATCAATCCCGGATAGTGGAATTTGCGGAATTAAATTTGCACTGAAAACTTGTTTCTGTAATGTTTCAACATAATTTGAAGGAAAAATCAATGGGGAAGTTGAAAGTGAGACATGTGAAATCTTTGCTTGTTTGGCAGATTTAATTATGATATTTGTAATCAATGAGTTTTTTGAAATTATCCCTTCTGGATTTTTTCCAAATTTTGGAATCTTACAAAACTCCAATTCTATATCTAATCTTAACATTCTAGGAAGTAGTTTATCCAAAATTTTTACTAAATGAATAAGATCTTCTCGTGTTTCATAACACACTATTGGTTTTACTTCAAAGCCTTGTTTTATGGTCTCAAGACAATTTATTGCAGAAAATTCATCTGAAATACAACAAACTGATTTTTTTAACTGTGAATTGTTTGCAGTACCACCTAACCCTTCATCTACAAAAATGCAGACATATGCATTTGATTTTGTGACATAGATTTGTAATAATTTATCATGTTTAGATTCGGTTCCTGGTTTTGCGGAAATTTTTTGATTTTTTTGTATTAGTGCTGAGGTTGCTGCTAACTCTAAATCTTTTATGACAAAACCTTTTGCACTTCCATCTGCCTTAACAAAGAATTTTTCTCCTTTCAAAAGAAGATTAGAACCTATTTCTCCAACTTGTGAGACAATTGTTTTAAAATCATTTTTGATTTTCTTTGCAATTACAATTTGTTTTATACCAAACAATAATCCTATTGCACTAGAAACAAAGACAGGATCATCTGCATGTATACAAATTAGGAAATCATCTTTGAATATTTTTCCAAATTTTAGATTCTTTATTTTTAAAATTTTTTTAATATTTTCAATCAGTTGATTAATTTTATTTTCAGCAAATAATGATGGATATACAACCACTAGAGTCTCTTCTGTCATCTAATTTGTTATTTTTAAGGAGTTTATATTTTAGAACTTCTCTTAACTCGAGCTAATTTTGATATAATTATAATACTTGATTAGATATTGAGATTTATGGTAAAATTTACTCAAGAAGAGTTAGATGAAGTAAACAAAACTCTCTCTACTCCAGAAGATTGTTTGAAATGGGCATTTGATAACCTTCATCCTAAATTAGCAAAAGCATCAAGTTTCGGTGCAGAAGATGCTGCAATTGTTGATATGATGTTCAAGATTAATTCTGATTCTAGATTGTTTACACTTGATACAGGAAGATTACCTCAAGCAACATACGATGTGATGGATGAAATTAGAAAACGTTACAATACAAAAATCGAAATTTTATTTCCTGATGCAAAAGAAGTTGAAGAAATGGTCAAAGATAAGGGCGTAAATTTATTCTACGACAGCATTGAAAATCGAAAATTGTGTTGTGCTATAAGAAAAGTTCATCCTATGAATAAAATGCTTGAAACATTGGATGGATGGATTACTGGTTTACGTAATGATCAAAACCAAAATCGTTCAACAGCAAAGATGCTTGAAATTGATGAGATGCATGGTAATATTGTAAAAGTAAATCCAATCATTAATTGGACATATGATCAAACCTGGGATTATGTGAAATCAAACAACTGTCCATACAACAAACTGTTAGACGAAGGATATCCGAGTATTGGATGTGAACCTTGTACTAGACCAATTAAGATCGGTGAAGACATACGAGCCGGTCGTTGGTGGTGGGAAAATGATGAACACAAAGAATGTGGTCTTCATATGAACCACGACAATTAAATTAATCATACAAAATCGTTTCATATTGATTAATGCACACGGTGGAAAGTTAGTAAATCGAGTAAAAGATGTTGATCCATCTGGATTGATGTCAATTGATATTTCTGCAGATTTGGCAAATGATGTAGAAAATATTGCCGATGGAATTTTCTCACCATTAGAAGGATTTCTAAATCAACAAGATTTTGAATCAGTTATCTCAAAAGGTAGACTCGCAAATGGAATTGCATGGACTATTCCAACTGTTCTTGATGTTGATGATGATACTGGTAAAAAAATGAAAGAAGCTGGTGATGTCTTACTAAAAAATCCTGATGGAACAGGAATTGCTGTATTACATGTTGAAGACGTTTACTCTTATGATAAACAAGCAACCGCAAATGGAGTTTATGGAACAAATGATGACTCACATCCAGGTGTTGCAAAAACAAACTCTATGAAAGATTTTCTTGTTGGTGGTAAAATTGACTATATTCAGAGACAAAATGAAACTGAAATTAGAAAACATAGAATGACTCCAACTGAAACAAGAGAATATTTTGAAAAAGCAGGATGGAAAACTATTGTTGCATTTCAGACTAGAAACCCACCACATGTTGCACACGAAATGTTACAGAAAACTGCAATAACAACACGTGATGGTGTATTTGTAAATCCATTAATTGGAAAGAAAAAATCTGGTGACTTTAAAGATGAAATTATAGTTAAAGCATATGAGACAATGATTGAAAATTATTATCCAGAAAACAAGTGTCGACTTGCAACACTCCACACAGAAATGAAGTATGCTGGACCACGAGAAGCAATTCATCACGCTATAATGCGTCAAAATTATGGATGTACACACATAATCATAGGAAGAGATCATGCAGGAGTTGGAAACTTCTATGATCCATTTGCAGCACACAAAATCTTTGACGATTATCCGGAACTTGAAATCGAACCAATCTTTTTCCCAGCATTTTTCTATTGTAGAAAATGTCTTACATTTACAAATCCAAATGTATGTCCATGTGCCCCAGAACATCGTGAACAAATTTCTGGAACAAAGATGAGAGAGATGATTAATAACGGCGAAGCACCATCTGAATTTATCTTAAGACCTGAAGTTGCTAAACTAATCATAGAATATGACAAGCCATTTGTTGAGTAGCTTTTTATCAAGATCTGAAAGATTTAGTTTATGAAATACAAAATTACAATAATCTTTTTTGCCTCTATGATGGTCTTTCCTGCATTTGGACAATGGGACACACCAAACGAATCGCTTTCTATTGCAAAATTTGACATTAATTGGGATGAATTCAATATTCCTGCACGAGATGCAGAAATAATTCCATTTGATGATATTCACGCAACTACGTGGCAAGTAAATTTACAAAATAAAATACTCTATGGACATCCTGATGCAGTTACCGTAGTAAGATTGTATGATGCAAATATTGAAGATAAATTCATAGAAATAGGAATGGGTGCAATTCCTGATAGACCCTTCTGGGTTGCACTTCAACTTCCTGAAGAAGGTTATGTTGTAGTTCATAACAAACTTGATAGAGGTTGGCCTGGAAATGGGAAAGTTATCTTGGCATATTCTGATCCTGCAGGATTGACAATTAACAATGGAGAAAGAATTGTAATTACAAATCTAGATGTAGAGACATTTGCAATAAAATCATACTCTGTTTGGGGTTTGAAAGGTTCACAGGATCCACCTTCAACTGTTTCAGGATTTCTAAATCTTGAGGTACTTTCAGGTGATCCAAAAGAAGGTCCATTGCATATGTTTCCATTTTATGTAGTTGGTGCACTTGGATGCGTAGTAGCATTTTTACTATTTACTAAGAAGCGGAATTAGTTTTGTAATATTTGCAACCATTTCTTATCTTGCATACTCCACACATTGGAGATATTGGTTTACAAATATTTTGACCATACATTACAAATGTATCATTAACATCTAGCCAGTATTTTTTTGGAATTTTTTCCATTAAGGCAAATTCTGTTTCTTCTGGCGTTTTTGTCTTAACTAATCCCAATCTATTTGAAATTCTATGAACATGAATGTCAACTGGTATGGCTGGAATTTCATATGCATAAACAAGCACACAATTAGCAGTTTTTCTTCCAACTCCTGGCAATTCAACTAATTTTTCCAAATCATCTGGAACTTTTCCTTTATACTTTGAATCAATAATTTTTGCAACTTCAATAATTCGTTGTGCTTTAACATGATAGAAACCAATTGATTTGATAATTTTTTCAACATCTTTAACCTTGGCTTTTGATAATTGTCGTGCATTTTTGTAGACCTTGAATAAATCCTTAACAATTCTTGTAGTTGATTCATCTTTTGTTCTTGCTGATAATATTGTTCCAATCAAAATACTAAATGGACCATGATCTTCGGCATCATGTAAATCCCTCAGTGCTGTAATTCTTGGTGGTTTTTCTGCATTCATTGTTTTACGCATTCCATCTAGAATCTTTTTCATATGTGTTAGATTACGTACAAGTCTTATATCTGTAAAACTTTTCAGGTTAACATGGAACTTACTGCAGAAGAAAAGGCTGCATTAAATGGTGAGCATGGTGAAACATTACAAACTGCATATAGAATTCTGGTTGCTACAGGTGAAGCAACAAACGCAGAGAAACTTGTTCCTATAAAATGGGCTCATCTTTCAGGTGTAAATTACAATACAATTGGTGATTCTGGGGAGGAATTTCTTAGAGAACTTAGTAAAGATGCACGTGTAAAAGTCAAAGCAACTGTTAATCCTATGGGAATTGACTTTGATCACATCTCAGAGTTCAAACACATTGACGATGAATTTGTCCAAAAACAAGCTAGCATTCGTGATTCCTACATTAGAATGGGTGTAGAACCTACCTTTTCTTGTACTCCCTATGATATCTTTGATTTACCAGAAAAAAATACCCAGGTCTCATTTGCCGAGAGTAACGCTGCAATATTTGCAAACTCTCTTGGTGGATTAAAAACAAACAAAGAAAGTGCATTTAGTGCATTAGCAAGCGCAATAACAGGGAAATCTCCTTATTCTGATTTACGAAAAGACGACATCACAACTCCAATGACAATTCGAATGAAAATGGATAATCCAAGTGAATTAGATTTTGGAATGCTTGGATTTTTTGCAGGAAAAGTGGGTGATACATCTGTAAATATTTCTGGAGTGTCTAAACCAAATCGACGTAGCTGTAAGGCCTTATGTGGAGGAATGGGAACATCTGGAACTTGCGCTAAATTTCAATTTGTAGATACAGAAGATGAAAAATCTGAGAAGGTTGATTTCGGAAAAGAAGAAATGAATGAGGTTTTTGATGAATTGAATACTGCAGAAAAAGGAGATATTATTACACTTGGCAGTCCACAATTAAGCTTAGAAGAACTATCAGATTTGTCTAAAATGCTAAAAGGAAAATCATTCCAAAAGCGATGCATGATTTTTTGTTCAAGAGCAGTACAAGAACAAGCTCGTAGTCATAATTATACTAACGAGATTGAGAGGGCCGGCGGTGAAATCTTATCTGATTGCTGTACATGTCTTACTCCATTAATTGATACAAATGAAACTGATGCTGTAACTACTAATTCTATCAAAGGTGCATACTATTTGAAAAATTCTACCGGAGTTGATGTAAACCTGAAACCACTTGCAAAAATCATTGAAGATGAAACAAAATGAGTAAGATAATCGTTCAAGGAAAAGCACAAGGAACAGTTCTAAAAACAACCAGTCCAATTAATTTTCTTGGGGCTGTTGATAAAAAAACAGGTGTTATACGCGATGAAAAATATGATATTTTTAAAAAATCAATCAAAGATACGGTATTAGTATTTCCTCATGGAATTGGAAGTAGTGTTGGTGCTTATACAATTTATTCACTAAAATCTAATCAATCTGCTCCAATTGCAATGATTTGTCAAAAAGCAGATCTCACTGTTGCATCTGGGTGTGCACTTGCAAACATTCCGATGATTGTTGTATCTAATGAAGAATTTGATTCAATACAAAACGGTAATGAAATTTCAATTGATACAAAATCAGAAAAAATTCTCAACTAACCTGTTTCAGTGACTTTACTTGAACCAGTTGGCAATGCTCTTACATAATCATCAATCAGAAATATTTTTTTAAATTTTTCGTCAGTTTTATCAAACTCGGCTCGAATTTTTTTTGCAACATCTGAAATTGTAGAACCACCAGGTTCAATCACTGCATAACACAAACATTTCTTTTTGATTGGTTCTGGTGGGCCACATACCAAAAGATAATCTTCATCTTCTTTGAAAATTCCTAAAGCAAGTTTTAACGATGAAACCTTGATAAAATTTCTTGTACCATGAATCATAAACGAACCTTTTGCCATTGATTGTCCGGTTGGTGCTGCTTTTTTTACCTGATCTGGTTTTACCCAGAAACTGCTCATTCCGTACGCTGCTGTTTGCCATGCACGACTAAAACATACGGTTGCATGTGCTGTTTCGTCCAAGCTTAACGGTCGTAACTCTTCATCCTCATCTTTTAGTAAAAAGAATGGTGAACCGTTAACTTCTGCATGAAAGACCTTGTCATTTTTTTCAAGATGTTTTCTAATTATTGCGCTATTTGAAGAACTATCTCTTCCTCCAACAGCTAAAACTCCATCTGAAGTGAAAAACCATCTATATCTTTCATACCAGCTCTTCTTTCTTACCTCTGAAAAGCCAACCGAACCTTTTGCAATTTCTCCTTTCTCAATTGTTTTTTCTAGTTTCTCTTCAGTCTTCTTCATTAATTTCTCAATTGATTTCACCGCACCCTTTTGTTTTTTTGATTCATCAAATAATTTTGAAGCAATTGTTGGAAGAGAAGAATCAGGATCAATCTGAATTTTTGATTCGTTAATTTTCATGTATGGTATTCCTTTCTCACTAATTAATTCCGCGTTTTTCTCTTTTAGTGAATTTGTAATTATTTCATCTCTGACATTGGTTTTACCTTGTGATGTCATTGTAAAAAGTAAATTTGCTACATCTGCAATCTTTTTCGATTTTTCTAAAACAACATTAATGGCATTTTTCTGTTCGTTTAGAGTATTTTCTAGTGATTCAATCTTTTTATCTGCAGGACTACTGAACAATGATTTTCCTTTTTCTAAAATTTCTTCAGTAAACACAATGTCTAATCCTTCGTTAAAACTATCAACCTTCTTTGCATTTAGATTGTCATCTGAAAACCTAATTGGATAAGCATCATGAACATCATCTTCAATTATTACCGATGGATCATGCGGTCCTTGAGTTACTTTGGAAATTGTTGTTGTAATAATTTCATATAATGCCTCAAACTCTTCGTCAGTTATCTCATTACTTGGCTTTTTTGGATCAATACCTGATAATCTGATTATCTCTTCAACATACTTTTTTGGTAAACCTAATCCTCTACCTATTGTCTTACCAATCCCGCTAGAAGAAAATAGTTCTCTAAAGGAATCTTTAGTGAAATCTAAAACATCTAGTCCATCTTCTGGTGGTGGAACATAATCTAATCCAACACGTAGCTGTCTATGTCTTACATCTATTGAATGTAATAAGGCTAGAATTTTCTTCTCTCCATTACATAAAATGATATTTCCATCACCAAAGAATTCTACGATTAAAATAAACTCTTTTTCAAAATTTGTAAATGTAAAATATGCAATTCTTTCTGTTCCTATCTGTTCAATTTTTGTTAATTTTGCTCGTAAAAGATCACTTCGTAATCTTCTTAACATTTTATTTGGTTCAATTGAATCAATTTTCTTATCTGTAATCCACATTCCTATGCTAGATACCATTAGCATGATGTCAGGTTTTGTTGGGTGATGTAATTTGAATAAAAGACTATTTCGATTGATCCCCCAAATATTACTTGCATAGTACCCACTGGTTTTTTCTCCAATGTCTTTTACAAGATAAACTAGTTCTATTCCCGCAAGAGTCATGGTAATGCACTATTGTTTGGAAATTATACTCTTACTATTGCCTACTGACTGCCAAAGATTTTAAACGAGGCATTTCTGAGTCAACTCAAGAATTCAAATGGCAAAGTTCAAGAAAAAGAAGTTTAAATCTGAAAAACCTGATCCTGAAGAGAAAAATGATGATCTTCCTGAAATTGAGGCTGATGAATCTGTTGAAAATACTGAAACTGAGTCTGAATCTGAACCTGCCGTTGAGACTCCAACTGAATCAAAACCTGATCCTACAGAGGATCCTATTGACAAATCTGCAACAAAAAAACTAACTGACAGATTATTCTGGTTAAGAATTGCAGTTTCCATTGCAGGTGGTGTAATTGCAACATTTGCATTTGAAGATATTGTCGATATGGAAGAAAAACGTTGGACATCAATTGGTTTTATGATAATGTTGTTTATTGCCACAGCAATTATTGCCAAATCCTGGAGAATTAAAATTGCAAATAAGAAAAAATACGTTACAACAGGAATTGGTAGTTTTGTTTTCATGTATTTGTTCATGTGGATATTTAGTTACACAGTTGTCAATGCCGGCACCAGCAAATCAATGATACCTGGTATTTAATTAAAAAATGTGGAAATCAAAAACTCCTGGAATTCCAGATGAAGAATTTGAAAGAACCGAATCTGTTCCAATTACTAAAGAAGAGATCCGTGCTATACAGATTAGTAAAGGCAGATTATCTGTAGGACAAACTGTTTTAGATATTGGATGTGGAAGTGGTTCTGTTACAGTAGAGTCAGCAATTCAGATTGAAGATTCTGGAAAAGTAATTGGTGTAGATATTGATCCTAACGCAATTGAATTAACAGAAAAAAATCTAAAAAAATTTGGAATTACAAATTATACCCTGATTGAAGGAAATGCAAAAGAAAAGATCTCCGAATTGCCTGATGCAGATACAGTATTCATTGGTGGAACTGGTGGAGATACAAAAGATATTGTAGAATTATGTCAAGGAAAAATCAAATCAGGTGGACGAATAGTAATTGGTGTTATCCTTATTGAAACACTATACTCTGTGTTACAAACAATTGAAAAATTAGATTTTGAATCAATTGATATTACGCAAATTACAATTGGAAAAAGCCGAAAAACTAAAACAGGCACAATGATGCTTGCACGAAACCCTGTTACAGTCATCTCTGCAACTAAGAAATAATCTAGCTTTTTAATTGGGAATAAAATCCTCTTTGTTATGTCTAAATTAACAGGAATTGGAGTAGGACCTGGCGATCCAGATTTACTTACTGTAAAAGCTGTAAAAGCAATACAGACTGCTGACACTATAATGTGTCCTGCATCTGCAGAGGATAGACCAAGTATTGCCTTATCAGTTGTTGATTCATTAATTGATAAATCTAAAAATCAAGAAATTGTAAAATTAATCTTCCCAATGACAAAAGATAAAGATGTTCTTGAGGCACACTGGAAAGAAAATTCAAAAATTATGGCAGAAAAAGTCTTGACAGGAAAAAATGTTGTATATCTTACTGTTGGTGATCCATATCTTTACAGTACTTGGATTTACATGCACAGAGAAATTAGTCAGAAACATCCTGAAATTGACATAACTGTAATACCTGGAATTGTTTCAATGTTCACATTTGCATCTAAAGTTGGAGTTAGTATTGCTGAAGGTGCAGAAAAAGTATCAATAATTCCCTCCTGTTATGATCTAAGCTCTGTTAAAGAAATTGCAAAAAACTCTGAAGTGTTAGTATTTCTAAAAGACGGTCGCTACTTTGATCAAGTTATTGAATTAGTTAGAGAATCTGGCTTCCCAGATGATTCCATATTTGCAATAGGTCAAGATCTAGGAACTGATAAAGAAATTATTAGAAAATTAAGATTGGGTGATGTTAATGATGACACACTTACAACAAAGTACTTTTCAATTTTGGTGATAAAACGTGTCTAAGGTATACTTTGTTGGCTGTGGCCCTGGCGACCCTGATCTTATAACTATCAAAGCAAAAAAACTAGTTCAAAAAGCAGATGTTATAGTTTATTCGGGTTCGTTAATTCCACCTGAGATTCTAAAATATAATAAAAAAGGCAAAAAACATGATGCAGCAAAACTTGTTCGTGAAGAAATTTTTGATTTACTTTTAAAAAATTCCAAAAAAGGAAAAACCGTAGTTAGGTTACATGATGGTGATCCTGCTGTTTATGGTGCAATTAGAGAACAAATTGATAATTTACAAAAAGAAGATGTAGAATCAATTGTAGTTCCAGGAGTTACATCATTTTTAGCATCTGCAGCAGCACTTGGAACACAACTAACCTTACCTGGAATCACACAAACAATGATCATAACACGTGCAGAATCACGTACTAAAGTTCCTAAAAGAGAAAAAATCTCTGAACTTGCAAAACATCAATCAACATTAATCTTCTATCTCAGTGTTCATCTACTTAACAAAATTACAAAAGAAGCGATTGCAGGTGGATACAAAAAGACTACGCCTGTTGCAGTAGTTTACAAAGCAAGTAGAAAAGATCAAAAAATTATCATTGGTGATTTAACAGATATTGCAAAAAAAGTAAAAGCAGAACGAATCGCAATGACTGCAATAGTAATAATTGGTGATGTGATTAAACCAAAATCATATGAATATTCCAAGTTATATGATAAGAATTTCTCACATGGATTTAGACAAGCAAAAAAATCTAAGAAAACAAAGTAACCTTATTTGAAATACCCATATTTTTGAGATTTCTCTGTAGTGCCTTTGGGCTTTGTGTTGTGTAGATAGATAATGAGTTTTTTGTACTCTTTGGTCCTTTGATCTTAGCAATTTTATCAGCAACATCCTCTGCAGGATCTAAAAATTCAATTCCTCTGAAACTTTTCTTTAGATATGGTAAAAGAAAAGGTAAGTGCGTACTAGATAGTGTTGCAATTTTTATCTTATTTTCCATAATTGGTTTATCTAGTACTTTGTGAATAGTTTTATTACAAATTTTTTCATTTGTAAGAAATTTTCCATCCTCAACTAATTCAACCAATTCTGAACAATTTATTTTTAAAACATCTTTTAATTCTTTAAATTGGTTTATGAAATCATCTAACTCTCTACTTTCTACTACAACTTGTGTTGCAAGTATTGCAACATTACTTGCCTTCTGAACTTTTTCTAATGGTGGTAAAACAGTAATAATATTTTTTGGTAATTCATCTTTGAATAGTAATGACGGGGTATTTGATGCAAGTACTATTAAATCAGGATTAAATTTTTCAGAAATTTTTTTGATTGTTTCACTAATTATCTTGTATAGTTGTGATTTTGTCTTTTTTCCATATGGAAAATTTTTCTTATCTGCAAGATAGATAATGTCCGATTTTGTTTTCTTTTGAATAGCCTTGATTATTGATAATGAACCTAAACCAGAGTCAAAAACTACAATTTTCATATCTTTTCATGCGTATTTGGTTAGCTAAATTTAGCCTAATGTTGATCTTATTCCACACTTCTAATTAAGAACAATCTTTTCGAGATTAGGCATGCCATCATTCCATAAAGCATGGGCACGCCAAGATACGGCAAGTATGACTTCTAAGTTAAGTGATACCTTGAAACCTCAAGGAGCACTAAAACCAAGAATTCAAAATGCTGTTAACAAATTACAGGCACAAACTTCTAAGATGGACGCCATGTTGAATAAACTCGAGCAACGAGATCAACAATTATTCCAACGTGTTGTCGTAGCAGTTCAAAATCATGATAAAAGTGCAAGCGCTGTTTTATCAAATGAACTAGTAGAAGTTAGAAAAGTAAAGAAAACACTTGGCAATGCAAGAATGTCCTTGGAACAAGTTCAGTTAAGACTTTCAACAATTCATGACCTCGGTGATGCAATGGTTGCAATCGGACCAGCAATGGGTACAATGAAGAGTCTACAAGGATCTCTCGGCAAATTCATGCCAGAAGCAGATTCAGAATTGAACTCAATGACTGAGACATTAAACGGACTTATGGTCGACTCGATCTCCGGTGATTCATTTAACATGGAATCCGATGCATCTAGCGAAGAAACAAACGCAATTCTTCAAGAAGCATCAGCAGTTGCAGAGCAACAAGCCGGTGAAAAGTTCCCAACAGTTCCTTCACTCGAGCTACCAACTCAAGAATATCAACAAACAACTACAACATCAACTTTTGAGTAGATAGCTTTCTTCCTTTATTTTCTTCCTATGTAACTAATGCACATTTTGATAAATTGCATCATTTCACTACTGCCCATCTTTGAACTACCTTCTGTCCTGTTTACAAATATGGTTGGGACCTCCAATCCTTTCATACCTAACTGTTTTAATTGATACAAAACCTCTATCTGAAAAGCAAAACCATCTGAGCGAATCTTATCAAATTCAATTTTTTCTAGTGTTTTTTTCTTAAACATTCTAAATCCACTTGTAGAATCATTGATCTCTATTTTTGCACATGCCTTGGCTATTGCTCCTGCAACAGAATGTGTTGCTTTTCTACCAATTCCCCATCCAACAATATCTGAACCTTCAACATGTCTACTTGCAATGAGATAATCGAAATTTTTTATTTTTTCAAGCATATTTGGAATCTCACTAGGCTTGTGTGAGTGATCTGCATCCATTTGAACAATTAATTCTGAATCAAGTTTCTCCAAAACATATCTGAATCCTTCTTTGTATGCAGCTCCCAATCCCATTTTCTTTGCTCTCTGAATCACAGTGATTTTGTCATATTTGTCCCCTAATTCTCTAGCAATATCTGCCGTTCCATCAGGAGAGGAATCATCTACAACTAAAACATCTAATCTTTCAACTAGCTGTTTAATTTTCTCAAATAATTCCTTGATTAGACTTGGAATTGTCTCTGCTTCGTTATAGGTTGGAATTACTATTGCTAATTTCATAAAATCTCACCATTATCTTAGCAGAAATATCTTATGGATATGCTGTCTCTTTTGCAAGAATTGACTCTAACTCTGAAATATTCACACGATTTTGGGCCATGTCATCTCTTCTACGTATAGTAACTGTGTTATCTTCTTTTGTTTGGTGGTCGACAGTTATTGCAAATGGCGCACCAATTTCGTCTAATCTTCTATATCTTCTTCCAATTGCACCGGAATGATCTAAAAATGAATCAAATTTTGTTCTAATTAGACGATAAATCTCATCAGTTTTTTCAGAAAGACCGTCTTTTTTCACTAATGATAAAACTCCCACATGTGTTGGAGCTAAATATGGCTTGATTGATAGAACCATTCTTTCATTTTCTTTGTCTTCTCTAAGTGAGTGCTCTAAAATTGTATAAAGACTCCTGTCAATTCCCATTGAAATTTCAAATACGTGAGGTAAGACTTTTTCATCATTATCCATAACTTCAAACTTTTCTTTACTTTTCTTTGCATGACTTGACAAATCATAATCAGATCTATAGTTACAAGCAACTAATTCTAACCAACCAATTGTTGTGTTTACCTCAAAATCAAATGCAACATCTGCATAGAATGCTTTTTCTTTTTCTCCAAGCTTTCTAAATCTACTTTTTTCCATATCAATTCCAGTTTTCTCATAAAATTCTGTTAACAGGCCAAGATAATATGCAACAAATTTGTTAGGAATTGTTCCACTATCTACTGCTTCTTTACAAGTCATCACTTGAATTTCATCTGAAATCTGAATTCGTAATTTTGTGTTTTCAATTTCTGAAAATTTTTCTAACTCATTTAACTTTCCTGGATTACAAAAAACCTCAATCTCTGCTTGATAAAACTCTCTTAATCTCAAAAGACTCTGTCTTGGAGCGATCTCATTTCTAAAACTTTTTCCAACTTGTGCTATTCCTAATGGGAGTTTTCCACGCATAGTTTTGAATAGTCTTGGAAAATCAACAAATATTGATTGACATGTCTCTGGTCTAAGATATGCTTCTTCATCCTCAGGACCAATTCCAACTCTAAACATCATATTGAATTTTTTTGCAGAATCAAATTCTCCTTTACACTTTGTACAAACAATATTTTTTTCTTGTATCATCTTATCAAAATCTTCTAAATCTGCACTTTCTGGAATTTCCACATTAGAAATCTCTGCAATTAATTTATCAGCTCTAAATGTTAATCCACATTTCTTACATTTTATGATAGGATCTGCAAAGTTACCAAGATGTCCAGATGCCTCAAAAACTGATTTTGACATGATTTGTGAACCATCAATTTCTAACATTCTGTCTCGTCGTACTAACTCTCTTCTCCATAACTCAAGAAACTTGTTTTTTACACTAACACCGGTTGGGCCATATTCCCAAAAACCTGCTTGCGCATCTCCATAAACCTCACAACTTGGAAAATAAAACGCTCTTTCAAGTGCAAGTTTCATAACACTTTCGTAATTCATCTAAAATCCTAAAACAATCATGGAATAAATGCGTAATTACTCATGCAAGTGATTTTGCCTTTTTAATATTCTCAAAATGATCTCTAGTATCGTCAATTGGTGTTTCTAACACAATTGGAATCTTATTTTTGTTCATAATTTTCACAACCTCCCCCAATCCTTCATTTCCAATCTCTCCTAATCCAATGTGATTATGTCTGTCCAGATTGGAGTTTAGTTCTCCTTTAGAATCATTTAGATGTAAAATTTTCAAATTTTTTAGTCCGACTGTTTCATCAAACTCTTTCATTGTTTCTTTCACAGCCTTTTTTGTTCTCAAGTCATATCCTGCAACAAATGCATGACATGTGTCTAAACAAATACCAAATTTTTTTGCAGGTTTACATTTTGCAAAAATTTCTGCAAGCTGTTTGAAATCTGAACCAACAGAATTTTTCTGTCCTGCAGTATTTTCAAGTAAAATCATTACATCTGCCTTTGTTTCAGCAACTTTGTTTAACGCTTCTGTAAGTCTCTTGATTCCATTTTCTTCTCCTGAACCTTTGTGACTTCCAAGATGTGTTACTAGATATGGAATTCCTAATTTATCACATCTCTTCACCTCTTCAATCATAGACTTTATTGATTTTTCATACCCTTCATCTTCTGGTGTAGAAAGGTTTGGCAAGTATGGCATATGTGCACATGTTGCCATTCTGTCAATATCTGATGCTTCTAGTTTTTCTCGATACTTTTTTGCTTCATCTGAATCCAAATCTTTTGCAAACCAACTTCTTGGGCTTCTCGTAAAAACCTGAAATGCTGAACATCCTATTTCTAACGCATTGTCTACCCAACTATCCATAGTTCCTGATTTAGAAATATGTGCGCCGATCTGCATATTTCTTCTAAAATTTATTACAATTTAAACTAGAGATCTAGTGAAAATACTAATTTTATAATTGCAATTTTTAAACTAAGTTGGTGCATTACTGTTATGGTTAATCTTGGAAATGATGAAATTGTAAAATATCCATTTCTCACTGAAGCAGGAAAATATCTAAACGATAAAGGATTTTCATTAGAACAATTTGGTTCTGATCCAGATCTAAAAAAAATTGTTGATAATGCATTTGATAGAATAATTACTTCATCAGAAGGAAGAATCTTCAAATCTGATCCTTCATCTAATAACTCTGCACTTCCACTTGAAATTTTTTCATTTTTAATTGCAGTAATTTTACTAAAACTCTCTGGCATGAATACGCTAATCCGTAGATTTTCTTTAGCAGAAGCACGTCGTGCAGAAAAATTTCTAGAAAAAGACCTGATGAATCATCAAGATGCAACAAAGACTAAACTTTCCTTACAAATACTTCAAGAACTATTTTCTGTAACTGTAGAAAAAACTGATGAAACATTTACAATTTTAGTTAGTGACTATCTGAAACACTCTATTAATTTTCATGAACGTGAGTGGAAATTAATTAATCGAAGGGTTACAAATGGAAAAGTTCACCTCACACCACATGAAACTGTTAGATTAGTTAGAAAAGAGTTAGACAGACACATCTACACCAAAATTAATTCATCATCAACACCTGAAATGATTGTTGGTTTTGAAACATATGTTGATAAGCTAAAACAACTTGCAAAAAAATTCGAAGTAAAAACTGTGGAATCAAAAGAATTTCCTCCATGCATTAAACATGCAATTGAAGTTTTAGAAAAAGGAGAGAACCTACCTCACTCTGGAAGATTTATGCTTGCAACATTTTTGCTAAACAAAGGACAAACAGTTGAGCAAATTGCACCTCTATTCAAAAATGCACCTGATTATAATCCAAAAGTTACAATTTATCAACTAAATCAGCTTTCTGGAACATCTGGAACCACAGAATACAAATGTCCATCATGTGAAAAAGTAAAGAGTCAAGACCTTTGTTTTCCTGTTCCAGCATGTGATAATATCATCAATCCACTTCAATTTGGGAGAAAAAGAGTATGAATGCAAAAGATGTTACACTTCTAGAAGATACTTTCAAAAAATTTTACTTTGAACACTTTGATCTTTTACATGTACCCGAAGATCCTAATCAAAGAGAATTTGGTTACCAAAAATTTAACGGAGGAATGAACAGACACATCTCTCTCAAATCAGATAAAGAACTACATCTACTATTAATGCAAAACAAACCTTCTGATGTTTATTGTTCTAATGCACGATACATGTTTCCAAATCTCCCAATGTCTGAAAAAGATTGGCAAAATGCAGAATTAATTTTTGATATTGATGCAAAGGATCTAAGAAAAGAACATCCTAAAGATAACACACTAATCAAATGCTCTGACTGCAATGAGATTTCTCAACTTAATACATCGTGTCCAAACTGTCAATCTTCAAAACTTTCATTCATAACATTAACCTGCAATGACTGCATTAAATCAACTAAAGATGAAGTCATCAAACTAAATCAAATTCTTGTAGATGATTTAGGTATTAACGAAGAAACTATCAAAATATTCTTCTCTGGCAATGAAGGCTTTCACATCTATGTCCCAAATTCAGAATATGAAAATGTGGGTTCAAAAGAAAGAGCAGAAATTTCTGATTACATTATGTTTCGTGGAAGTATTCCTGAAACATTTGGATTTAGAAAATTTAACATGAACAAATCATCGCTTCCTAAATTTGATGATGATGGATGGAATGGACGACTTGCAAAGCATTTGTTTGGTACAAAATCAAACCGCCCAAAAATTTCTCAAGAAATTGTTTCAGGTGGTTATGCATTATTTCAAAAAAAATTAGAAGATTTTAGAGATTCAATTGGAATAAAGATTGATCCAAATGTTACACAAGACATACATCGAATTTTTAGATTACCAGGTTCTATCAACAGCAAGAGCGGTCTTACGAAAATTTTCGTAGAGGACCTGAAAAAATTTGATCCATACGTAGATGCATGTTTCATTGATGATGAAGAAATAGAAGTTGCAGCAAATTGCCCGATCGAGTTTTCATTAAAGAAGAAAAAGTTTGGACCATTTAACAACGAACAAGTGTCTGTTCCAAAGTTTGCTGCTGTCTATATGATGTGTAAAGGCATAGCATCAAGCGTATAATTGCAGATTTTTTTGTAATTCTACCAATAAGGTATTAATTTAATGAAAATCGAGTTTATTTCAACTTGTACAGTGCAAAAAATGAAGATAGCAGTCAGCCTCCACCAGATGCTGGCAAATTTATCAAACTTGGTATTGTTGCAATAATTGGAATAATCATCTTTGCACTAGCCGGAAATCAGGCTGTAGTTTTGTCAATGAACGTGACAGAGTTTGCTGACGTTTTTACCAAACCATTGATGTTTTCACTCATTGGTGGTGTTTCGCTTGCAAGTGTAGCTTTACTTCGAGTTAACGCAGCAAAAAGATCATCTATTTTCTGGTTTTTCATAAACACCGCCATTAACATGATGAACCGTGGTCCTCAAGATCAGGTTCAACAAACTGTTCCAAACTTTTCAGAATACAAACTATCTGGAGGACACTTTGCACTTTGGCAAATCACAAAGATTCTCCTCTTTGGTGCATTCTTTGCAAATCTAATGTTTGGATTTGGTTTACTGTATGTTGTAGAAGGAAATGATTTGGGTGTTGAAAATATCTCAACATTATTCACACTTCCATTTGTTACTCCACCAAATGATCCATCATTTGCAATGGATAATGTAACACCAATGATTCCTGCACTTCTAATTCTAATTCCACCAATAATTGGAGCTATTGGTCTTCGTTTAATCCTCTTTGTAGGTCTACATTACATTATCAAAGTTGTAACTTTGTATCTACATGATACCAAGGAAGGTAAACCAAGATATCTAAACTACATGGCAACAATTGAAGCAGTAATTGGTATAGGAATTATCTGGGCTGCCTTTAACATGTTCTTCACAGATACAATTGATTATAATACAAGATATGCAATAGGTGGAACCTTTGTTGTAGGATTTGCTCTTATTGCATTTTCAATCTTTGATAGAATGCGTGCACGTGTTCTCACTCACATGTTCAAACGTGATGTATACATTCGTGTTGCAGCAATAATTGCAATTGCATTAATTGTTGGTGTTGCAATGGGTGTAAACAACAGTGTAGCAGATGCAAAGAAGATTGAATATCTTGGACCATACACTGCACAACAAATTGGAGTAAATCGTTATCTTGCAGAACTTGATATGGTAAATGAAAACACACACGAAGTACAAATCACGTCTGTAAATCCAAACGTGATTGAGTCTTACATTGATCAAAATGAAGATGTATTAAGTAAGATTCGTGTTTGGGACTGGAATGCAGCATTTGCAAAACTCAAACCAGAAATTGGACTTATTCCTTATGTAGACTTTGAAGATAATGATATTCTTCGATTTGATGACAAACTTTACTGGACAGCATCAATGAAACCAATCTTACCATCATCTGTTAGTCTTGAAAACCAATGGTATAACGAACATCTTGTATACACACACGTCCCTGAAGGATTCCTTACATTGGAAGCAACAGAAGGAACAATTGTTGATAGTTCTGAACTATTCGAACAAAGAGCAATTTACTATGGTGAAGGTGGATTATTAGATGAAACCTGGTCTGGTTATCCAGTAAACAGAGTAGATAGTGCAGAACTTAATGGCGCAAAATATGACGGTGCTGGAGGTGTTGATGTACCACCACCACTCTCATGGATATTTGAACCAAACTTCATTCTCTCATATCCTGGTGAATCACTTCACATTATGAGATACAAAGATGTAAACGAAAGAATGCAGACACTTTATCCTTATTTCTTGTATAACATGTTTGGAAAAGAACTTGATTCTTATCCTGTTACAGATGGTAAGAACACCTACTGGCTTGTTCCATTAATTGTTGGATTTGATACAAGAGATGTTCCATATTCGGCAGGAAATCCATATTTGAGATTGGCAGGCTTTGCGCTTGTTGATACGTATGATGGTGATATCAGTTTAATCAAAAATGGAGATGACTTTTTCTCAAACATGTTGATGGCTCAATACGAAGATCAGATTATTGAAGCACCTGCATGGCTTGATGAACAGATTCGTTATCCAGAAGAACTGTTCAGTTGGAAGACAGAGATGTACAACATTTACCACGTAGAAGATGTTGAGACATTCATTCAAGCAAATGAGTTTTATGAAATTCCTAGAGGATTGGATACATATTACATTCAAGCAAAGCCACCAGGATTTGAACAAACTGAATTTGTCGGCTTGTTATCTCTAGAACTTCGTGGTTCACAAGGACGTAACTTGGCAGGATACATGGTTGTAGAAAATGACATGAATAATCTTGGTAAGATGACTTTCTATGAAGTACCATTAGATTCTGAAACAAAACTATTAGGACCAACATCTGTTAGAGAAGCACTTGACCGTGACCCTGACTTTGCACAACTCAAAACCTTATTGAGAAATCCTAGAATTGGTGATAACATTTTGTATCGTGTAGGTGATCAAGATACTTACTTTATTCCAGTATACACTGCAGGTGCAGGTGGCTCTGTAGCACAATTAGGTACAATTGCTGCAGTTGGTGCTGCATTCACAGGAGAATATTATGTTGGATTAGGTGAAACACAGGAAGAAGCCTTTGAAGCATATTTACAAAAACTATCTGGCGTTGTCACAACAAGTAAGGATGGTGAAACCATTGTACAACTAGACAAGGATGAGAGATTTGATAGAATAATGGAAATGATTGGTCAAAGTGGATTGGAGATAACAAAACCAACTGCAATACAATTCCCATTATCATTTGAGGAAGGTCAAATTGTATTCTTTAATGAATCAGATGGACCTGCAACTCAAGAAATGATAGATGACTTTGTAAGTAAATTTGCAGGTGGAACCTCTAGATTATTGATGTGGGAAGAAGACACTTCTCTCTACTTTGGAGTAGTTAACATTGTAGATGGAATTGCAGAAATTCACTACATCGAGATACAAATCGGAAAGAACTAGCGTGTTACTTCTAGTTGATAATGGCTCTGTTTTTACAAAAGATATAGCCAACACTCTTTCAAATTCTGGAATAAACTTTGATCAAAAATCCTCTGATCAAATCAATCTTGATGATATCTCCAGATACGATTACTTCATTTTGTCAGGTCGACGTAACAATGACTCACAAATGAATGCAAAAAACTCTAAAATTATTCTGCACGCAGTAAATGAAAAAAAGAAACTTTTAGGAATTTGTTATGGTGCAGAAATCTTAGCTCTTGCTTTAGGTGGTACCATTCGTAAATCATCTGTGATACGAGGTGAACAAGAAATTACTTCTAATGATAATATTTTGTGTGAGGGAAAAAAAACTGTCTTTGAAAGTCATTCATACGAAATTGCCAAGCTTGGAAATTCTTTGGATTGTTTAGCAGAATCTGAAAACTGTAAAAATGAGATTGTAAAACATAAGGAACTTGCAATTTATGGTACACAATTTCATCCTGAGATGACTGCTGATGGTCAAAAAATGATAGCAAACTTTGCAAAACTTTGATGATATTAATATGATAAAATTATTGTATCTACATGAGCGAAGACGTTGAGCATGAATTAATTCTACCTCCGATTTCTGAAAAAGATAACATTTGCTTACCTCTTTCAGTAAATGCAGTTGCAAAATACTGGAATATCGATCTTCCAATGACTGAAGCAAATGAAATTGCATCAAAATATGCAGGAATGAATGGCAGCATACTCATTGAAGGAATTAATCTTGCAGAGCGTCATGGACTTTCTAGTTTAATCTTACACTCGAGTATAAAAGAACTAAAACAAGTAATTGACATGGGAATTCCTCCAATCGTAATACTTCCTGGTTTACATGATGTTGTACAACATGCATCAATCATATCTGGCTATGATGACAATGAAAAAACAATTTTTCATTATGTTCCAGAACAAAAACCCTCCGAAGAAGGAATTCAAGTTGGTGTTATACCTGAAAAAAGATTTGAAAAACTCTGGTCTGAAGATGGATGTTTAATGGTTCTGTTAGGCCCAACTGATATCATCTCCTCACTGAAATCTGATGAAAATAAAACAAAATCAAACAGACTTTGCTTTGAATCTGAAAGACTCAGCCTCCAAAAACAAACCCAAGAAACAATCAATTCACTCAAAAAAGCGGTAGAATTGAATCCTGATAATTCCACTGCATTGTGTCTTTTAGGCGGTGTTCTAAATGAACAGAGTAATCCTGATTGTGTATCATATTATGAGAAAAGTCTTGAAAAGAACAAAAACTGTTACTTGGCTTATCGTGGTTTGGGAAACTTTTATCTCAAAAATCAACAGTTTGACAAATCAGAAAAAAATTACACACATGCAATTGAAATTAATGATAATAGATTTGGTCCTATCTACAAGAACCGTGGTTATGTTAGACAACAACAAAATAAGATGAATGAAGCAAAAGAAGACTATCAAAGTTACATCAAATTTACACCTAATGCAAAAGATCGTGGAATGATATTTGCCTTTTGAGTATTCAGAAAAGGTTTCTGCAATTTCATTATAGCTCATATTCATGCTCTATCCTAATTTTATTTAAAATCTTACAATCTACGTTCGATCAGTATTATATACCTTAGATAATTATGTGATCTATGCTTGATGCAAGATGTCCTGAATGTGAAAACGTAGCAAAAGTAAATGATGATCTCACAAAAGTGACATGCCCACACTGTAAATTTGAGAAATCATATGATGAATATTTGGAAATTATGAAAGATCAAGCAATTAACATGTCAACAGATTACATTCCAGATAGACCTGGATTCTAATTTACCAAACTGAACCTTTGTCTGAACAATCCATATGCGATCCGCATCTAGGACAGATTAAATGGCAAGCCTGAACGTCAAGCATCTTCTCACCACATCTTGGACACTCGACCTCTTCTTCCATGCTTATACTCAAGATAAAAATGAATTAAAGATTTTTGCAAAGTAAATTTGTCCAAAGGTTAATTAGTAGTTTACAAATTTTTGAGATCGCAATGGCTAATTTCAAACTGACAATTTCAGATGTTAAAGGTAAATCCATTACCAAGGAACTCAAAGAAGGAGATGCAAATCCACTAATGGGTCTTGTAATCGGTGCTGAAACTGATGCTGCAATTGTAGGATTAGCAGGAAAATTGAAAATTACAGGTGGAAGTGACAAATCTGGTGTTCCAATGAGAGGAGATCTTCATGGAATGGCACGAAAAAGAGTTTTACTTTCAAAAGGTGTTGGTTTACAAGATACCGAACATGGACTAAGAAAAAGAAAACTTGTTAGAGGTAATACTGTCTCTGATGAAATATTTCAGGTAAACTGCAAATATGATGGAGAAATAAAAGACGAAGCACCTCCAGCAGAAGCTGCAGCAGAAGATGCACCTAAAGAAGATAAGAAAGAAGCCCCAGCCAAAGAAGATAAGAAAGAATAGTATCAAGGGTTTTAATTTCTAAAAACACACTATCATTATTGAAATACAAGAAATCACTTTTTGTCTTTAGACGTGACTATCGTTTAGATGATAATACTAGTTTGATCCAGGCCTGTGAGAACTCTGAGCAAGTAATTCCTTGTTTCTTATTTGAAAAAAATTTGATTAACAAAAATAATCCTGTTTTTGGCAAAATGCGAATTAGATTCATGATTGATTCATTAAAGGATCTGTTTGAACAAGCAAAAACAAAAAACTGTAATATGCTTATCAAAAATAATTCTATTTCTTCACTAGTCAAATCATCTGTAAAACAGGATGAAATATCAGCAGTATTCATGAACAGAGATAATTCTCCATATGGAAGATTCCGTGATAATCAATTTAGAGATGCATGCAAAAAAAATAATGTTGCTTTTGAATCATTTGGTGATCTCTTACTACGTGATGCAGGATCTGTTCTAAAACATGATGATACTCCATTTCTTGTATTTACTCCATTTTATCGTGCAGCATCTCAGTTTAAGGTTAGAACCCCACAAGTCTTTTCACACAAAAATCTAATTACATCAAACCAAGACTCTGATGATACTATTTCTAAACTTGAAAAAATAATTCCTGAGACTACTGTAATTGAAGGAGGAAGAAAAAACGGTCTAAAAATTCTACAAAATTTTGATAGAATTTCAGATTATAATGTTCAAAGAAATATTCCATCAAAACCTACATCACAACTTTCCACACACAATCGTTTTGGAACTGTCTCAATTCGAGAGGTACATCAGGCAGCATCAAAATTTTTTGGAAGTGATCACTCTTTCATATCTGAATTATACTGGAGGGACTTTTTTTCACATCTAATGTTTCATTTTCCATATTCTCAGAAAAAAGAGTTCCAAGAAAAATATCAAGGCATGAAATGGTCACATGACAAAAAAAAGTTTGAAAAATGGTCTGATGGAATGACTGGATTTCCTATTGTAGATGCTGGGATGCGTGAACTAAAACAGACTGGTTTCATGCATAATAGATGTAGAATGATTGTAGCATCATTTCTAACAAAGGACTTGCAGTGTGATTGGAGGCTTGGCGAACGACATTTTGCAAAATATCTGATTGACTATGATCCGTGCGTTAACGCAGGAAGCTGGCAATGGTCTGCATCTACTGGCTGCGATGCTCAACCTTACTTTAGAGTCTTCAATCCTTGGTTACAACAAAAAAAATTCGATCCTGAATGTGTTTACATAAAAAAATGGATTCCTGAATTGGTAAATCTTACAACAAAGCAGATCCATGACATTGAAACCAAACCTTTGGATTCTTCAATTGATTATCCACGGCCTATGGTAATACACAAAGAGGAATCCGCTCGTTCCAAACTAATGTTCAAAGTAGTTTAATGTCAAGTCTCAAATATTCTTCAATACAATTTTTTACATGAACCGAATTATTCTTGCCTCAATAGGCATAATGGCTGTATATTTTCTAGTAATGGGTGTTGTATTTCCTGATGCACTGTCACAAACAGAAAAAAGAATTACATCTCCATTTTTTATCACATCACAAGAAACAGAATCAATTTCTAAAGGTGCATCATTTGATTTCATCATTGATGCTGGGATAACTGGTGGCGATTCTGACATGTTGATACTTATCATTGGTTTTCCTGACGCAAAATCTTTTGATGGGATTAAAATTAAATCAAGTGAATTTACACAATCGCCAAAATTTTTTGAGATAGGTGATGAGGTAAAAACATACTATCCAAGTGATTTTAAAATTGCAGAATATCCATTATTACATATTTTTAACATGCCAAACCTAATTGACAAAAAACCAATCTTACAATTAGAAATAACTCCTGAATCTTTGGGAGAGTTTAGAATTTTTACTAAAGCAAAATCAGCCCCATTTACAAGTGATTCAAACTTTCCAAAAGGTGGTTTTGTTGATGAAGACAATGAATTTGTAGAAAAAAAGGTGATTATAGTTGACTGAACAAATATCTAAAACAGAAAATAGTTTTTCTTTTTGGAAACTTGTTATCCCTTACATTATTCTAGGCATGGGTGTTGTACTTGTAACCGGTGGTGGTTCTTGGGATATCAGCAACCATATACTAAACAAACCTGAATCATTCTTTGCAGAACCCCACCTAATTTTGTATAGTGGTGTGGCAATCTCAATTGTAGGTTTTGGCGCATTATTCATTCCTATACGAAATAAAAATTCATTTAATCTAAAATTTCCAAAATTATTATCTGGCTTAGGAATATTTTTACTAGTAATTTCAGGTCCATTAGACTTTTGGTGGCACGATATGTATGGTCTAGATGGTTTGTTGAGTCCTATACATCTGGTGTTAATGACTGGAATGTTACTAACTAGTATTGCATCTGTTGTAGGAATTGTTAGGATTGAATCAAAATCAAAACGAAAGATTGGTATAATTTTACAAGGATTAATTTTTTCAGGAGTTTGGTTTTCACTCACTGGATTTGCACATTCATTTTCACTTCCTTTTTCAAAAACCGATTACTTTGATTTTAATCCCGAACCAACATTTGCTGCAATCTTTGCAACAATTGTTTACCCAATTGTAATGGCATTCATTTTGATTACTTCTGCAAAAGTAAGTCCTGGAAAATTTGGTTATCTAAGTACCACTGGTGCTTTTTACATATTGATAATGATTTTATCTGCACTATTACCAAATCCTGTTTTAATTGATGCTGTTCCATTTTATCTAATGAATTTAATTCCATTTGTTCTTGCCGATGTTATTATAAACAAATCACAAATAAAAAAATCTCATTTTGTTGCAGGCGCTATAATTGGTTCGAGTTTTATCTTCTCATATTTCCCATTAATTACTTATACGTACAATGAAGTGATGTTCCATAGACTAGTTTGGCCTAGTATGATACCTATGATTTATTCAGAATTTATTGTTGTAATATTTCCTCTACTTGTTACATGTGGTGCAGCATCAAGTATTCTTGGAACAATACTTGCATTAAAAACATCAAGCAGAATTATCATTTGACATGGACTGTCTAATTCTATGTTGTCCCATTCCAATTTTCTTGTGACCTTGTTTGATTAATTCCATTGCACACTTGATTGATTCTTCGTATGTGTGTTCTGAAAGTTTTCTTTCACATAAATTACAAACAGGGTCTGTCATATCCTGTAATACACATCACAAGCAAAAAGGGTTACTAATCTCCCAATTTCTATCATAAAATGTCCAATATGCAAATTACACTATGAATGAATTGTAGGATCCTTTTTTATAGTAATTTTCATTCGATTTTTTATGAAACAAATTGTAGGACAACTTGCAGCTTTAATGCTAATTACTGTATTAGTTACTTCTGTTGCAGCAACTCCTGCTTTTGCTGATTGGGATAAAACAAAATATCCTGCAATACAAGGAACAATTCCTATAGAAGATGGTCAAAACTTTAGAGAACTAAGCAAAATATCTCTAGTTGAGGCAATGTCTACTGCAGAAGAAGCTGTTCCTGACAGTAAAGCAATTTATGGAAAACTTTCTGTGATTAACGGTTATCTTGTTTACAAAGTTGTTATGATGGATGAGGATAGAGGCCACAATAGAGTTCTAGTTGATGCAGGAACAGGCGAACAACTTTACGTATCAGATACAATATCAAAAGACTCTTACAAAAACAAACGAAGTTATGATAAAAAACACAACAAAAAGATGAAGGATTACTTCAAAGGAATGACTCCTGAAGAAGTTGCCGAAAAGAAAAAACAATTCAAAGAAATGGGTGATGCCTGGAAATCACTATCAATTCAAGATAGAGCTGCTATGATTATTCACTTTATGCAGATGAAGATGCAATGGGATACAATGTCCGATGAACAAAAGGAGCTAAAAAAGCAAGAAATGAAAGAACAATGGAAGGATTTCTTACCATTATCTCCTGAAGAAAAGAAAGAAAAACTTGAAGATTATGTAAAATCTTTGAAAAACTAATCTGAATACTGTTTAATTTTTACAAGTGCATTTGTGAGTGGCTCTAAATCTTTTGCAGCTTCTTGCAGGTCTCCTAACAATTTCATAAAATATTCCTTTCCCGTATCTTGAGCCTTTTCAATATCTGCTTTTCTACATTCTAATGCCTTTTCTAAAATTTCCAGATCTTGTTCTAATGATTGAGGTGAAATTGAATCTTTTAACATTTGATCAATTTTTTGTTTTGCCTCATCGATCATTGGAATTCTTTTTTGTGCTTGCCCTTGTAAAACTGGTGCAAACATTGCTGCGGCTTCTTTTAATTCTGGACTTTCATGAATTGTTTGTAATCTTTTTTTATAATGAGTAAGTGATTTTAACACAATCTCATATCCTCCTTCATCTTTGAGGAATATTCCTCCCATCCACACAGGCATAAAATTATCAACAATCATTCATTAAAATCTGTTTTTAGGCATAAATTCTAAAAATTTGATCTCAGTTTCTGATCCTGTTATTTAAAATCACATATTTGTTTTTAATTAGATCTCTTAAAAAAACCACAGAGAAGTTGTCATTGGTTACTAACGTATGTAGCAGATGAACATGCAGTTTCCTTTCTTAAACTTCTCATTTTTTAACTAATTATTTAATCTGATTTTATGAGATTGGTTTTTTAATAAAACAAATCGAGGCTAAATTATGATTACAACCTTAATTCAAAAAGTTTCTAATCGTTTATGTTTAAAGTCAAATACACAATTATCAATCATCGCAATTCTTGCAGTAGCAGGACCTGTAATAATCCTCATAGCAGGAATTTGGGATGCAATAAACCATATTCAAAACGAGCCTGAATTTTTCTGGTCAGACCCACACATTGCAGTATATGCCGGAGTATCACTAGTTGGAGTTGCAGCATTATTTTCTGTTAATCTTTTAACAAAAAATTCTATTCACGGAATTCTCAAAAGGGGACTCCAATTGGTAATTATTGGTTCTATCATGCAAATTGTTTCTGGTTTTGGCGATTCCATTTCTCATGATACATTTGGTATTGATGGTTTGTTGTCATTTACTCATCAGCCACTTGAAATTGGTATTGTGTTGTCTGCACTAGGAGGATTTTTGATAGTCAAATCTCGCCAAAACTCTAATCTGAAAGCATTTTTGCCATTTGCAATTGTAACTTTTCTTTTGATGACTGCTTGGCTTGCGTTTAATTTTGCATTATACTTTGGTTATTACATTCAATGCATGCCAATTCATTTGATATTTTCATCAGGCTGTGCTATTCTGTAATTTTTTAATTTCATGTATGATGAGAATAATAGTAAAAGACCACCAACAAACATGACTCCTGCTGGAATACTTATGATTAGAGCATTCGTACTACCAATTTCTATTTCATAATTCATCTTTTCTTGAGCAAGATTTGTCAAAACTATGGTGTAAATCCCAGATTCTTTGACATCAAAATATCTAATTGACATTTTTGTTTCTGCAATTCCTTTTGAAATTGTATCAAAATTTTCATCTACAATTCTGAAATATACTCCTTGTCCTTGAAATTCTGGATTAGTTATTGTGAAATATCCTATGTCATTTTCCTCAAAAAACATGCTAATTTGATCAGATTCTGTTTGCTTAAGTGACATTAATTCTGATGTTCTGTCAGCTTCTGAGAAAATTATTCCTGTCCCTGATGCACCCATTATTATCAATAAGATGCTAATCTTGAATATTGAAAGTCCCATTCAATTTTTGCTCAAAATTTTTTAAATAAATAATTTTTGAAAAATTTAACATACTTTTATGCAATGATGGCGTATATTATGCCATGATGTACGAAGGTAAATGCCCTTTTTTCAAAGTCATTGATGAGTTTCTCTCGAGATATATTCCAGATGATGAAATGAAAAAAGATGATAAGTGATCCTGATTATACATTCTGAGAAGCCAATATCCTCCGTTGTGGCTTCTCTTAACATCACTTTGATATCTGAATTAGAAATTTCTTAGAATTATTTCTAATCTGACTTTTCTTTTCTTGTGACATTTTTTTGATATTTGAAAATACAGTCCATAATCTTGGATTCTTCTCTAATTTTTTTTGATTCTTCAAAAAAAAGTTCCAATAAAGATAGTTGAATGGACATGCATCGTCACCTTCCTTTTGTTTAACATCATACTTGCAATCTTTACAATAATCTGACATCTTGTTAATGTAATTTCCACTTGCAGCATATGGTTTTGAGCCTAATACTCCTCCGTCTGCGTACAGTGTCATTCCATGTGTATTTGGAAGTTCTACCCACTCATATGCATCTGCATATACTGACAAATACCATTCGCAAACTTCTTCTGGTTTAATGCCTGCAATTAATGCAAAATTTCCTGTGATCATAAGTCGTTGTATATGATGGGCATATGATTCCTTGATTGTTTGTTCTATACAATTTTTTATACAGTTCATTTCAGTATTTCCGGTCCAGTAAAATTTTGGAAGTTTATTTTTAGCATCAAAATAATTTGTCTTTGAATATTTTGGCATTGTATACCAGTAAATTCCTCTGATATATTCTCTCCAACCTAAAATTTGTCTTACAAAACCTTCAACAGATTCAACCTTTATTCCATCTTTTTCTAAAACTTTGTTGATAATTTGTTTTGGTTCTAACAGTCCTATGTTTAGATACATAGAAAGTACAGAATGGTATAGAAAACTTTCTTCTTGTGCCATTGCATCCTCGTATGGGCCAAACATACTAAGCCTGTTTTTTATAAAATCATTCAAACTTTTTTTTGCTTGTTCGTGTGTAACAGCAAACCAAAATGGTTCTAAATCTCCAAAATGTTTTGGAAATTTCTTTTTCACTTCTGCAATTACCTGTTTTGTTATGTCATCAGGTTTGTGTTGTAATGGTTTTGGTACGTCTGGATGATTTTTCGGTAAACTTTTTCTATTTTTTATGTCATAATTCCATTTTCCACCTTTTGGTTTTCCATTATTATCTATCAAAATTTGATATTTTTTCCGCATCATTTGATAGAATGATTCCATTCGAAGTTCTTTTCTTCCCTCTGTCCATTTCTTAAATTCATCTATAGTACAAAAAAATCTATCATCATCAACAATTGATACTGGTATTTTCAAAACTTTCTCCCACTTTTTAATCTCCTGTAATACACGATATTCTCCTGGATGTGTGATCACTATTCTTTTTGGTTGTATTTTCTTGCATTGACTCGATAGTTCTTTTGTAAAATTATCTTGAGATTTGTTTATTTTTGAATATGTAACCGAAACTCCCTTTTCTTGTAACTCCTTTGCAAAATGCCTCATTGCACTGAAGACTAAAACTAATTTTTTTTTATGATGATTTGCATACGTTGCTTCATTGAAAACTTCCATCATCAAAATTTTATCTTGATTTTTTTTGAAATTTTTTAGAGATGAAATGTTTGAAGATAATTGATCTCCAAGAATTACGCACAAATTATTTGTCATTTTACTATTAATACTGGCACTTTACTTTTATCCAAAACATATTTTGAAACACTTCCTAGTAGTGCACCCTTAACCGAACCCCTTCCTCTTGAACCCATAACTACCATGTCGATGTTCATCTGATCATCATTTGCTATCTTTTCAATTGTTGTTTTTACATCTCCAGTTCTAATCTCTGTTGAAAATGAAACATTATTTTTCTCACATTTTTCTCTTAAACTCTGGAATGATTTTCTAGCTATATCGTCATGATGTTCTGAAAATGTATCTCCATACCTAAGAGAATCTACTGTATGAGGTTTGACAAAGAGACCCAGTATTGATTTTTTACTTTCTTTGACTAGATTAATTGCTGTATCTAATGCTTTTTCTGCGTGATCAGAACCATCAATTGTTACTAGAACTTTTTTTATTTCCATACTATTAGTTTACATTTAGAAAATAAAAGCGACAATTAGTTTTCCATCTTTTACTACTAGTTTCTCAAAACTGGCAAGCTAATTATTGAGTTTTTACGCACAAGCGGTATTGTCACAAAAATCCTCGCTTTCAAAATTAAAACATATGAAAATACTCTTGGCAGTAGTTGGTGCTGCAGCAATTCTTGCTGTATTAGATATAGTTGAATTTTACATGCCAATGGAATTTGAAGACATGTCTGTAAATAGACATTCTTTGTATGTACATCTTGAACCAGTTTGGGAAAGTTATCCTTCAAATATTGTATTTGATGTTACCTCTACTTGGAATAAATCAAATGCTGTTATGGATGAATCACAAAAATACGTCCCCTTTGATGAAACAATTCCTGAAAACTATGGAAAAAATGAGCTAGATTCAATGCATGATAAATCATTTGTACGTTTATCTCATCAAAACAATCAATGTCAATATAATTTCCAACCTCATCATTATCGTTCTACAGTTGATGTTATTCGACAAAACATTGAAGTTGCAATGGGACTACAACTAACAACTGATCCTTACAATATACAATTTCCAAATTTAAAAAATACTTCATATTCTGATTCTCAACAAGAATCAAAATTACCTACTGCATTTGCACATTTTATTCCAATATGTATGATTAATGACATTTCTGATTTTGATTACAGTATTAGAATTGATGATAAAACTATAGGTGCAAATCTATACTTTGTTCCATCTATAGATGAATTTGAAAGCTATAAGGAAACTGGAACCTTCTTTTACTATACTGAATCTGGTTGTTTTGCTAAAAATTTAATCAGCCACTCAGGAACATGTTCAGATGTGTCAAAAGGTAGTGGAATAATGATTATCATGCCTGATGATATCAGTCGTTCTCTTGTTAAGGCTACAGTAAACATCTATGAGAAAAACATCTAGTTATTTTAGCAATTGATTTATGCAACAAAGTGTATAATGGCACATGGCAGAGGCAAGCGCTGCTGCATATGGTGCAGCTATAGGTGTGGCAATTGCAATGGCTGTAGTATGTTTTGCACTAAGAGGCAGAGGCCATCCAGAAGATCCGGAATAAAAATTTCTACAGTTATTGGTATGAAATTTTCTTAATGTAAATTAGTTTGAATATTTTTCTTCAAGTCTTTTCCATTCATTTTTTGCCCATGTTAATTCTGCAAGTTTACCTGGCTTAACACCTGAAACATAACTCCAATACTTTGATTTTTTAACAAACTGTTGTTTTTCCCAATATGCATTTTTTCCTGCATTAGGTGCATCATTAACATTTGCTAAAATATCTGCAATTTTTACTAGTTTTGCCTTTGCATTAGATGCTCTAAGATCTTTTGCATATTTTGCTTCTCTTTGTTTTTTTGGTAAACGATTATCTTTTGTTAAAGAAACTACAATATCTGCAACTCTCTTTCCAAATCTATCTTTTATCATATCGTAATCTGTTTCTGTATCTTCTATTGTGTCATGTAACCATCCAGCACAAATAATAT
>LULH01000048.1_pt1 | contig 37764 bp, 34 predicted proteins | sample 728201 | NCBI WGS metagenome assembly LULH01 (sample SAMN03860294, study PRJNA289734) | marine metagenome | biome: seawater column; feature: ocean; material: water; isolation source: Red Sea water column Station 169 - depth 100m | place: Saudi Arabia: Red Sea | collected 2011-10-15 | depth 100 m
GTACTTCATTTATTTTATTAGATATATTTAATAAAATATTCGAGTCTACTCCGGTTGCTCCTCTTTTATCTTTTCCTTTTTCTGGCTTATATCTTGACCAAGTTCCCTCGAACCATTCGATTTTTGGTTTATAATCTTTTGCAGTTTTAAATTGCTGATCTAAAAGATCTTTAAATTTTTTAATTTTTAAGTTTAAATCTTCTTCTATAATTATATTTTCATTTATTAATTTTTTTCCATATATATTTGTTGTTGAAGGATGTGATCTAATTTTTTTATACATCAAAGGTTGGGTGAAGGATGGCTCATCCCCTTCATTATGACCAAACCTTCTATAACAAACTAAATCAATCACTACATCTCTATTAAACTTAAGTCTAAATTCTGTAGCTATTCTTGTTGCATAAACTACAGCTTCTGGGTCGTCCCCATTAGCATGTATAATTGGTGCATCTACCATTTTTGCAACATCTGAAGGATGTGGAGAGGATCTTGCAAACCTAGGACTAGTAGTAAAGCCAATTTGATTGTTAATAATTATATGAATTGTTCCACCTGTATTATGACCTGGCAAACCAGACATCGCAAAACATTCTGCGACAATACCTTGGCCAGCGAAAGCAGCATCTCCATGAATTAAAATTGGAATAACTTTGTTTCTCTCTTTATCTTTATGAAAAAACTGTTTTGCTCTAGCCTGTCCTAAAACAACTGGATTGACTGCTTCTAAGTGAGAAGGATTATCTGTTAAACTTACATGAACAGAATTTCCATCAAATTCCCTATCTGAGGATGCTCCTAAATGATATTTTACATCGCCAGCTGTGTCTTCTCCATCATCATTCATTTCACCTGCAAACTCATTAAATATTCTTTTATAGGATTTTTGAAGCACATTAGCCAAAACATTTAATCTTCCTCTATGAGACATCCCAATTTTAACCTCTTTAATTTTAAATTGCCCACCTATTTTAATTATTTGCTCTAAAGCTGGTATTAAACTTTCAGCACCATCTAACCCAAATCTTTTTGTTCCAACAAATTTCGTATTTAGAAATTTTTCAAAACCTTCGGCCTGTATAAGTTTATTCAAAATTGCATTTTTTCCATTTTTTGTGAACTGAAGTGCATTTTCATCTTTTTCAACTCTGTCTCTAATCCATTTTCTTTCTGATGGATTCGAAATATGCATATACTCATAGCCAATTGAACCACAGTAAGTTTTTTTAAGAAAATATAATATCTCTTTAATATTTGAATAATCTTTATTTGTAATACCATCTAAATAAATTTTATTTTTATAATCTTCTTTATTGAAACCATAACTTTCTGGGTGGAGTTCATCTAAATATTCTATTTCTCTTAATTCTAGAGGATCTACTTTTGATATTAGGTGACCTCTTTGTCTATAAGATCTTATTAAAGAAACTGCTCTAATTGAATCTCTATTACTTTTTTTAATGTCTATTTTATCAATACCATTTTGTTGGCTTTCTTTTGATATGTTTGTTTTTTTATTATCAATAGTTTTTTGAATTTCATCTAAATCAATTCTTTTTTTTTGTGGACTCCATGATGGTCCATTAATTTCTTTTGCAATTAAATCTAGTTCATCTCCAATATCTAAAAAATAATTTTTCCAGCTTTCAGGTAAATCAGAATCCTTATTAATAAATTTTAAATACATTTGTTCTATAAAGGCGCTATTTGACTTATTAAGAAAGGAAGTTTTTTTGTATTCGAGATTTTTTGATGATGACATCTAAATATATTTTTAAAATATAATACTAGAAATTTAATTTCAATTGGACAATTTATTCAACAAAGTTTTTCCGATTTCTGAGGGTGATTTTGCGACAGTAATACCGCATTCTTCCATTTTTTTGATTTTTTGTTCAGCACCACCTTTGCCACCTGAAATTATTGCACCGGCATGCCCCATTCTTCTTCCTGGGGGAGCTGCTAATCCAGCTACAAAACCTACAATTGGTTTCTTTATTTTATGCTCTTTTATAAAATCAGCTGCTTCTTCTTCCGCAGTTCCACCTATTTCGCCTATCATTAAAATAGACTTTGTCTCTTCATCTTTAAGAAATAGATCTAAGCAATCAATGAAGTTAGTTCCATTAATAGGATCACCTCCGATACCAATACATGTTGACTGTCCCATTCCATTTTCACTTGTTTGAGCAACTGCCTCATATGTTAAAGTTCCAGATCTTGATACAATACCCACAGAACCTTTTTTATGAATATTTCCTGGCATAATACCTATTTTGCATTCATCAGGTGTTATAATGCCTGGGCAATTTGGACCAATTAATCTTGACTTAGATTTTTCTAATTTTTGTTTAACCTTAAGCATATCTAAAACTGGTATTCCTTCAGTAATGCATACAATTAATTCCATTGATGCTTCTATAGCCTCAATTATTGCTGCACCTGCAAATTTTGCAGGTACATAAATCATTGAAGCATTTGCACCAGTATTTTTTTTTGCTTCTTCAACAGTATCAAATACTGGTCTTTGAAGGTGTATTTGTCCTCCCTTTTTTGGAGTTACACCACCAACTAAATTGGTTCCATATTTTATTGCTTGTTCTGAATGAAACGTTCCATGAGATCCAGTAAAACCTTGGCATATAACTTTAGTATTTTTATTTATTAAAACTGACATAGATTATTTTATTGACTCTACTATTTTTTTTGCTGCATCACCAAGGTCAGAAGCAGAAATAATTTCTAATCCAGAATTTTCTAATATCTCTTTTCCTTCTTTAAAATTAGTTCCAGCTAATCTTACAACTAATGGTACATTTATTTTTATTTCTCTAGCTGCCTCTACTAATCCTTTTGCAAGAACATCACATCTCATAATTCCTCCGAAAATGTTTATCAATATTCCTTTTACATTTTTATCAGATAAGATAATTTTAAAAGCCGCTGAAACTTTTTCTTTGGAAGCACCTCCACCGACATCTAAAAAGTTAGCTGGTTCTTCACCATATAACTTAATAATATCCATTGTTGCCATGGCTAGGCCTGCTCCGTTTACCATGCATCCAATATTTCCATCTAATTTTATATATGCTAAATCATATTTGCTTGCTTCAATTTCGGTTTCTTCTTCTTCATTTAAGTCTCTTAATTCTTTTATTTCTGGATGTTTGAAAATAGCATTATCATCAAACTTCATTTTTGCATCTAAGCAAACAATTTGATTATCTTTAGTTAAAATAAGTGGATTTATCTCAACTAGACTTGCATCTAGCTCAATAAACATCTTATAAATTGACTGAATTAATTTTATTGCATCTTCATTTGCTTCTTTATTTAAATTAAATATATTTATAATTTTTTTACAATCGTCTTCAGAAATTTGACTACGAAATTCAACTTTTGTTGTTATAATTTTTTCAGGATTTTTTTTTGCAACTTCCTCTATATCCATTCCCCCTTGATCGCTTGAAATAAATGTAATTTTAGAACTAGCTCTATCTACCAAACATGATAAATAAAATTCCTTATTAATTTCAGATACTTCTTCTACATAAAGCCTACTAACTTTTCTTCCATTTGCTCCAGTCTGATTTGTTACGAGTGTTTTACCAATTAGATTTTCTGCTTCTTTTTCTAATTCGTCTAAATTATTGACTAATTTTATACCCCCAGCCTTTCCTCTTCCACCGGAGTGAATTTGCGCTTTTAAAACGTACTTTTCTTTTTTTAAATTATTGGCTTTTTCTAATAAATCTTCAACTTTAAAAGCAAAAACACCTCTTGGAACTTTTGCACCGTATTTTTTTAAAATTTCTTTTGCTTGGTGCTCGTGAATATTCATTAATTATTTTTTCAAATCTGGATCAATAGCAGATGCTGCCTCCCATAATTTTTTCACGGCTTCTATTGAATGATTAAATTCTGATTTTTCTTTTTCATCCAATTTTATTTCTTCAATTTTTTCTATTCCTTCTTTTCCTATAATGACAGGGACGCCAGCATAAATTTTTTCAACGCCATATTCACCATTCATATAGGCAGCGCAAGGTAAAATTTTTTTTTCATTATTAATATATGCTGATGCCATTTCAACTCCTGATGCTGCAGGTGCATAAAAGGCTGAACCTTTCTCTAAATATTTAACTATTTCAGCTCCTCCATCTCTAGTTCTTTGATTTATGCTCTCTAATTTTTCTGAACTAATTTTTCCATCCTTTACGAGGTCTAATAAAGGCTTGCCTGATACCTTTGTAAATCTTGGCAAAGGTACCATAGTATCTCCATGGCCACCCATCACCATTGCATCAATTTTTTTAACTGGTACTTTTAATTCTTTAGATAAAAAAAGTTTAAATCTTGAGCTATCTAATATTCCTGCCATACCTACCACTTTATTTGTTGGTAATTCTGAATATTTTTGAAATGCCATAACCATCACATCTAAAGGATTCGTAATACAAATTACGAACGCATCTGGAGAGTAGGTTTTAATTCCTTCGGCAACTTGTTTTATAATTTTTAAATTAATTCCCAGTAAATCATCTCTACTCATCCCTGGTTTTCTAGGAACTCCTGCAGTTATAATTATCACATCTGAATTTTTAATATCTTCATAATTATCTGTGCCAGAAAATTTGACATTAAATCCATCAACTGATGAAGATTGTGCAATATCAAGGGCTTTGCCTTTGGCTACTCCACTTGCCACATCAAACATCACAACTTCGTCAACTAATTCTTTAAGTCCAATTAAATGAGCTAAAGTTCCTCCAATCTGTCCAGCTCCTATTAAAGATATTTTTCTCATAATTATTTCATTACTGGCATGATAAATTCTGGATTTGACCTAACACCAGATGGCCACCTTGAAGTAATTGTTTTTAATTTTGTATAAAACCTTACCCCTTCTGGGCCATGCATATGTTGGTCTCCAAATAAAGATCTCTTCCATCCTCCAAAGCTGTGATAAGCTACTGGTACTGGAATTGGTATATTTATCCCAACCATTCCTACTTTAATTTTATTTGCAAAAGTTCTACCTGCATCTCCATCTCTTGTATATATACTTGTCCCATTTCCAAACTCATGATCATTTACTAGTTGAAGAGCCTCATCAAAATTATCAACTCTAACAACAGATAAAACTGGCCCAAAAATTTCTTCCTTATATATTCTCATATCTTTTGTAACATGATCAAATAAACAACCACCAATATAATAACCATTTTCATAACCTTGCAGTTTAATATCTCTTCCATCTACAACTAATTTTGCACCTTCTTTTACTCCTAAATCAACATAGCCTCTGACTCTTTCTAAATGCTCTTTAGTTACCAACGGTCCCATCTCAGAAGTTTTATCCATTCCTGGACCTACTTTAAGATTTTCAACTTTTTTTGATATTTGATTGACTAAATCATCTCCAATATTTCCTACCGCAACAGCTACTGATTGAGCCATACACCTCTCACCTGCAGAACCATACGCAGCCCCCATTAATCCATTAACAGCTTGATCTAAATCACAATCTGGCATTACTACACAGTGATTTTTAGCTCCTCCTAATGCTTGAACTCTTTTTTCATTTTTTGCTGCATTTTCATAAATATATTTTGCAATTGGAGTTGAACCAACAAAACTTACTGCAGGAATATCTTTATTTTGTAAAATGGCGTCCACCACTTCTTTATCTCCATTTACGATATTAAAAACACCATCTGGCAAACCAGCTTCTTTAAATAAATGAGCTAATTTCATAGCACAAGAGGGATCCTTTTCAGAAGGTTTTAACACAAAAGTATTTCCACATGCTATTGCCATTGGAAACATCCACATAGGTACCATAGCAGGAAAATTAAATGGCGTTATACCTGCGCAAACTCCTAGTGGTTGTCTAGTTGACCAACTATCTATATTTGTTCCAACATTTTCTGTAAATTCACCTTTTAGCATTTGTGGTATACCGCAGGCAAATTCAACAACTTCTAATCCTCTTGTTAATGAACCTTTTGCATCTTCATAGACCTTACCATGTTCTGAAACAATTAGTTTTGTTAGCTCATCTGAATTCTTTTCAATTAACTCTTTAAATTTAAATATAATTCTTGCTCTTTGGATAGCTGGTACATTAGACCAAGTTTCAAATGCTATTTTTGCCTTTTCAACAGCAAGATCCAAATCTGATTTTGAACCTAATATAACCTCGGATTCCTGTTTTCCTGTTGCTGGATTAAATATTTTACCTTTTTTATTTGACGAACCAGCATAAACTTTTCCATCAATAAAATGTTGAATTAAATTCATCTGTAAATTTTTTAAATAAGTAATTAAGTCGTTGCAAGCATTTTTTTTATTTCAGCTATTGCTTTTGCTGGATTTAAACCCTTAGGACATGCATTTGTACAGTTTAAAATAGTATGGCATCTATAAAGCTTCAATTCATCAGCAACTTTTTGAAGTCTTTCTTTTCTGTCTTCATCTCTACTATCAATTATCCATCTATAAGCTTGCAGCAAAACTGCTGGACCAAGGTATTTATCTCCATTCCACCAATAACTAGGACAAGATGTAGAACAACAAGCACACATAATACATTCATAGGCACCATCTAATTTTTCCCTATCTTTTTGAGATTGATAAATTTCGTCTTTATTATTTTTAGAGTTATTTTTTAACCATGGTTCTATTGACTCATACTGTTTATAGAGACCATCTAAATCACCGATTAAATCTTTTTTAACTTTTAAGTGCGGTAAAGGATAAATGTTTATATCACCACTTATATCTGCGTGTGAAGTAGTGCAAGCTAATCCATTTTTTCCATCCATATTCATTGCACAAGATCCACATACTCCATGAGCACAAGATTTTCTATAACTTAAAGTTGGATCTATTTCATTTTTTATTTTATTTAGAACATCTAAAACTTTTGAAGGACAATTTTCCATATCAACTTCATAAGTATCTATTCGAGGATTTTTTCCTGAAGATGGATCCCATCTATATACATTTACTTTTCTAATATTTTTAGAACCAGTTTTATCTTTAAAATATTGTCCTTTTTGTACTTTTGAGTTTTCTGGTAAATTTATCTGAACCATTAGTAAACTCTTTCCTGAGGTGGAAAATATTGAACATCATTAGTGAGTGTCGAATTATGAACATCTCTATACTCAATCTTAGTTTCTTTACCATCACACCATGCCAAAGTATGCTTCATAAATTTTTCATCATCCCGTTTTGGAAAGTCTTCCCTAGCATGTGCTCCTCTACTTTCTTTTCTATAATAAGCAGAGTCTACAGTGGTAATTGCTTGTCTTATTAGGTTATCAAATTCTAAAGTTTCTACTAAATCTGTATTAAAAATAAGCGATCTATCTTTTACTGAAATAGATTTCATTCCATCATAGGTCTTTCTTATTTCCTCAACACCCTCTTTAAGATTTTTTTCTGTTCTAAATACTGCACATTTTGATTGCATAGTTTTTTGCATTTCGAGTCGTAATCCAGCTGTTAAATTTTCTCCTTTAGCATTTCTTAATTTATCAAATCTATCAATACATTTTTCTGTTTCTGACTCGCTTATACTTTCATGAGGAGTTCCTGGTTTAACAATTTCAGCTGCTCTTTTAGCAGCAGCTCTTCCAAAAACGACCAGATCAATTAATGAGTTTGAGCCTAATCTATTTGCTCCATGAACAGAAACACAAGCAGCTTCTCCAATAGCCATTAGCCCTGGAACTACTTTTTCAGATCCATTTACAGTTATTACTTCTGTTTTATAGTTTGTTGGAATTCCACCCATATTATAGTGAACTGTGGGTACTACTGGAATTGGTTCTTTGGTTACATCTACATTCGCAAATAATCTTGCAGCTTCTGTTATTCCTGGAAGTCTATCTTCTATTACATTTTTATCTAAATGACTTAAATGCAAATGAACATGGTCCTTTTCTTTTCCAACACCTCTTCCTTCATTTATTTCTATAGACATTGATCTGCTTACCACATCTCTTGATGCCAAATCTTTAGCATTAGGAGCATATCTTTCCATAAATCTTTCACCTTTTGAATTAACTAAATATCCACCTTCACCTCTAACTCCCTCTGAAATAAGTGTTCCGTGACCATAAATTCCTGTAGGATGGAATTGGACAAATTCCATGTCTTGCAGTGGTAATCCAGCTCTAAGTACCATTGCGTTTCCATCTCCAGTACAAGTATGTGCAGAGGTTGCAGAATAATATACTTTACCATAACCGCCTGTAGCAATAATTGTAATATGCGATCTAAATCTGTGAATAGTCCCATCATTCAAGTTCCAGGCAATAACACCTTTACATTCTCCATTTTTCATAAGTAAATCTAATGCAAAGTATTCGATGAAAAATTCAGTTTGATGTTTTAATGCTTGGCCATATAACGTATGTAGAATTGCATGGCCGGTTCTATCTGCTGCTGCACATGTTCTTTGAACTATACCATTTCCATAATTTTTGGTCATACCTCCAAAGGGTCTTTGATAAATCTTACCATCTTCTGTCCTGCTAAATGGAACACCATATTTTTCTAATTCAATAACTGCCTTTGGAGCTTCTTTACATAAATATTCGATACTATCTTGATCTCCTAACCAATCAGCTCCTTTTACAGTATCATACATATGCCATCGCCAATCATCTTCTCCCATATTTCCAAGTGCAGCAGAAATTCCTCCTTGGGCCGCTGAAGTATGACTTCTTGTTGGAAATACTTTAGAAATACAGGCTGTTTTTAATCCTGCTTCACTTAAACCAACAGCAGCTCTTAGACCTGAACCACCAGCACCTAGTACGACAACGTCATACTCATGATCTATAATGTTATATTCACTCATAAGCTTAAATTAAATAATACAATAATAGTAAATAAAGGTAATAATATAGCAAAAATATTTAATGTTTTGTTTGCGGCATTTTTGATTTTTTCATCATGTATATAGTCTTCAAATACTTCACTTATGCTTAATGCTGAAAAAAAGTAAGCAAATATTAAAAATAAACTAACAAAAAATTTTGAAATTGGTGATGATAAAAAATTAATTATTTCGAGGTAATTTTTATCATATAAAGACACAAAATTAATAATAAACCAAAGCATTAATGGTATTAATATCAACGAGCTAAATTTTAAAAATAACCATTTTTTTGTTACTGCTCTCATTAAATTAATTGCCTCCCTAATAAATAAATTAAAATAGTCAGTATGAATGAAAAAATAATAACAATCATACCTGTGAGATTAGATGTTTTTATTTCAAAACCATAACCAAGATCCATTATTAAATGTCTGATCTCACTCAAAATATGAAAACTAAATGACCACGTTATTCCTATGGCAATAAATTTACCAAAAATAGAATTTAAAAATAGTTTGATTAATTCGTAACTAGACTCTCCTAAAAGTAAAAAAGCAAACCAAAAACAAATTAATGTTATTATTAAAATATTTATTATTCCTGTAATCCTTGTGGCTATTGAAACTAAAGAAGACACATGCCACTTATAGACTTGGATGTGTGGTGATAATGGGCTTTTATTTTCCATAAAAATCATTTTTAAGCAATGACTCTGCAATTTCTACAGCATTCAAGGCCGCACCTTTTAGTAAGTTATCAGAAACAACCCAAAGATTTATTGTATTGGGTTGGGATTTATCTTCTCTAATTCTCGAAATAAATGTTTCAAATTTATTTTCAGCATCTACAGGAGTTATATAGCCACCATCTTTATGCTCATCTACAAGTTTGCAACCTGGAGAAGTTGATAAAACATTTTTGATTTCATTTAAATTATATTTTTTATTAAATTCAACATTTACACTTAATGAATGTGATACCATTACTGGTATTCTAACACATGTAGAAGTAATTTTTATTTTATTATCTAAAATTTTCTTTACCTCATCATTAGTTTTTTGCTCTTCTTTTGTGTAGCCATCTTCTAAAAAATTATCAATGTGTGGAATTGCATTAAATGCAATTTGTTTTGTAAAATATTTTGACTTTAATTCTTTATTTTGAAAAAATTCTTGAGTTTGACTTGCTAATTCATCCATAGCATCTTTACCCGCGCCAGATACTGACTGATAAGTTGATACCACTATTCTTTTTACATTATATAAATCATGTAAAGGTTTGAGAACAACAACCAAAGGAATTACAGAACAATTAGCATTTGCAATTATATTTTTATTTTTAACGTGAACTAATTCTTTGGAGTTTACCTCTGGTACGATCAAAGGTATTTCCGGATCTTTTCTGAAAAACTTAGAATTATCAATTACTATGGTTTTTTCAGCGGCGATATGTGCCCATTTTTCTGCTATTAAACTTCCTGCTGCAAAAAAAGCAATCTTAACTTTTGAGAAGTCAAATTTTTCAAGAGCAATAACTGTATGTTCCTTTCCAGAATAATTAATTTTTTTTCCTTCACTTTTAGATGATGCGACTAAAAAAAGCTCTGATATTGGAAAATTTTTTTTTTCCAATACTTCAATTAATTTTCTTCCAACGTTTCCTGTAGCTCCTACAATAGCAATATTCATGGTGTTATTAGAACTTTTATACTAAATGAAAGGTAAATCGCAAACTTTTCCATCAAAAGTATCATTATTTATATCAATTTTAACATTTTGTGATACTTCCCAGAAAGGTTTCTTTATCATTGCTATTCCGATGACTTTTCCAAAATGAGGTGAATAACATCCAGATCTTAGTTCGCCAATTTTTATATTATTTTCATCTTTTAGATCAATGGATCCAGACACATTTATTTCTTTTGCATCAATTTGAACTCCCATTAATCTTTTTTTAATTCCATCTAATTTAATTTTTTTCAAATTTTCTTTTCCTAAAAAATCTATATCAGATTCTAAATTGACAAATTTATCAAAACCACATTCAAAAGGATTATCATTATTGTCCATATCGTTACCATAGGATAATAAACCACTTTCAATTCTTTCAATTAGGTTTGGGCAACCAGGTTTAACATCAAACTCTTTACCTATTTCAAAAAGATAATCGTATAGTTCTAAACCTGAATTAGTATTTTCGACATAAATTTCATAACCTCCTTGTTTAGACCAGCCTGATTGAGCAATTAAATGTTTTGTTCCTTTAAATTCGAAATAATCAAAACCAAAAAATTTTAATTTTGTAATTTCTTTTCCAAAAATATTTTCCATCAATTTAAATGATTTTGGTCCTTGCACGGCAAGTATGTTTACATTTGGCTCAGATATCTGAACATTTAATTTATTGCCTATTGCTAAGCCTTTAGCAAATAAAATTACATCTGAATCTGCGATTGAAATCCACCATTTATTTTTATCTAATCTTAAAACAACAGGATCATTTATTAAGCCACCCTTATCATCTATTATAGGACAGTAGTAACATCTTCCATCTTTTGATTTAGATAAATCTCTGCATGTCATTAGTTGAACTAATTTTGCTGAGTCATTTCCAGTAATTTCTACTTGTCTTTCACCAGCAACGTCCCAGACTTGAACATTTTTTTTTAAGTGATCACATGACTCTTCTACAGATCCAAAAGCAGCTGGCAACAACATATGATTATATGCCGTATAAGCTGTAACACCTTGTTTTTCTATACGCGATGTATAAGGAGAACTTCTTAATCGTCTTGATTTTGCTATTGAAAAAATTTTCATATTTATAAAGTTTAAAATTATTTATAACTAAATAATCAATCTATTTCCTTAGCTTTTTTTCTAAGTTCAAATTTTTGGATTTTACCTGTTGATGTTTTTGGAAGTTCACAAAATACTATATTCTTTGGCACTTTAAAATTAGCAAGTGTTTCTTTACAAAATTCAATTAATTCTTTTTCTGTAGTGGGTTTGTCTTTTACTGATTCAATAAAGGCACATGGTACTTCTCCCCACTTTTCGTGCGGTTTAGCTACTACAGCAGCAATAGATACTGATGGATGTTTTGATAAAGTATTTTCTATTTCAATTGATGAAATATTTTCACCTCCTGAAATAATAATATCTTTCGACCTATCTTGAATTTTTACATATCCATCAGGATGCATAACAGCTAAATCTCCTGAATGAAACCAGCCACCCTTCATAGCTTTATCCGTTGCTTCTTTATCTTTAAAATAGCCTTTCATTACCACATTTCCTCTTATCATTATTTCACCAATTGTTTTGCCATCTTTTGGAACCTCCTTCATAGTTTCTGGGTCCATAATTGTTACGCCCTCAGTATTAGGGTACCTTACTCCTTGTCTGGCTTTAATCTCATTTTGTTTTTCCTCTTCAAATTCATTCCATTCATCGTTCCATGCACATTGTGTTACGTGTCCATAAGTTTCAGTTAAACCATAAACGTGCATAACCTCAAAACCAAGGCTTTTCATTTTTTTAAATATAATACTTGGTGGTGGCGCTCCAGCTGTCAGAACATAAACTTTTTGTTTTAACTTTTTACGATCACTTTCTGGTGCTCCAGTAATCATATTAAGTACAATTGGTGCACCTCCAAAATGAGTTATGTTATGTTTTTCGATTAATTCAAAAATTTTTTTAATATCAATATTTCGAAGGCAAATTGTTTTTCCATTTAACATTGGTACGGTCCAAGGATAACACCAACCGTTACAATGAAACATTGGTACTACCGTCAAAAAATTTAATCTTGTTGGCATATTCCAAGCTGTTGCGCTACCAGTTGACATTAAATATGATCCCCTATGATGGTAAACAACTCCTTTAGGATTTCCTGTTGTTCCTGAAGTATAGCTCAATGAAATAGCTTGCCACTCATCATCTGGCATTTTCCATGAATAATTTTCATCACCTGTATTTAAAAATTCTTCATATTCTAATTCACCAATTTTTTGTAATTTAGATTGATCTGCGTATTTATCATTTATGTCTATTATTGTAATTTTTTTATTTATTGTATTTAAAGCTTTCTTAACTTCTACATGAAGTTGTCTATCAACAATTAATACCTTTGCTTCACTATGTTCTAAAATATAAGCAATAGTTTTAGCATCTAATCTAATATTGATTGTATTTAATACCCCTCCTGTCATAGGAATAGAATAATGAGCCTCAAAAATTTCAGGTGTATTAAAAGCTAAAACTGAAACTGTGTCTCCTTTGCCAATACCAATCTTTTCTAATGCACTAGCAAATTTAATACATCTTTTATAAATTTCACTCCAAGTATATTTTCTATCTTCATAAACTAAAGCTTCATATTTAGGATAAACATCTTTTGCTCTTTGTAAAAAAGATAGTGGTGTCAAGGGAACAAAATTTGCTTTATTTTTATCTAAATTTGTTTCGTAGTTACTCATATTAATTAAACTTATAGTCCATTATATATTTACTACCTGTTACAGCAGTTTTATAGTGGCTTTCCACTCTTGGTAAAATTCTATTAAAATAAAAATTAGCAGTTTGTATTTTATCTTCATAGAAATCTTTGTTGTTATCATAATCTTTGAAACTAACTTCTAAAACTTTTACCCAGGCATGTGCTGTGGCAACTAAACCTAAAACTTTTAAATAATCATTACAAGCTGCACTAACATCGTCTTTAGAGTCTTTTATTTTTTCTTTAATCCAATCTGTAAATTTGATCAATATTTCTAAATGGTGATCTAATTGTTTAGTAAATGGTTTTATCTTCTCATCATTAATATTGGTTTCTTCCTTAACTAAACTTAAATATTTATCAATAATATCACCATTTTTAGTTACAAGTTTTCTAAAAACTAAATCGGCTGCTTGCACTGAGTTTGTGCCCTCATAAATTGGGGTAATTCTGTTATCTCTATATAATTGTTCGATACCTAGATCTTTTGTAAAACCATAACCACCATGAATTTGCATTGCTTCGCTTGTTATTTCCATTCCCATATCAGTAAACAATGATTTAACCACAGGTGTCATTAAAGAAACAAAATCTGATGCTTCCTCTTTAATGGCTTCATCGCTATGGTTAAGGCTTACTTCTGTTTGTTGAGATAGCCAAAAACATAAAGCTCTTTCACCCTCAATTATTGATTTCATACTAAGTAATGATCTTTTTATATCAGCATGATCAATTATAAAATCTGCACCATTTTGAGATTTAGAGTAATTTGCTTTTCCTTGTTTTCTTTCTTTTGCGTAAGACAAAGAATTTTGGTATGCAATTTCTGATATTCCTAGACCTTGTATTCCAACGACTATTCTTTCTAAATTCATCATTGTAAACATAGAATTTAATCCTCTATTTTTTGGTCCAATCATATACCCGGTAGCTTCATCAAAATTTAATACACAAGTAGCAGATCCTTTAATGCCCATTTTATTTTCTATAGATCCAGTAGATACTCCATTTCTAGAACCTACACTTCCATCTTCCTTTAAAATAAATTTAGGTACAAGAAAAAGACTTATACCTTTTGTCCCTTTAGGCGAGTCAGTTGATCTTGCCAGTACTAAATGTATGATATTTTCTGTTAGATCGTGATCCCCTGATGTTATAAATATTTTTTGTCCACTAATTTTGTATGTACCATCAGGTTGCTCTTCTGCTTTAGTTTTTAATAAACCTAAGTCAGTACCGCAGACTGGCTCGGTAAGACACATTGTGCCACTCCATTTTCCCTCGACCATTTTTGGTAAATAAGTATTTTTTATATCGTCGCTTGCGTGACGTAATAAGCAATTATAAGCACCAATTGTTAATTCACTATAAAGTTTAAATGCAAGAGACGCAGATGATAACATTTCATCAAAGAAAGTGCTTACAGTTTTAGGCATTCCTTGTCCCCCATATTTTGGATCACAAGATAAAGAAATCCATCCGTCTTCAATAAATTTTTTATACGCTTCTTTATATCCGGGAGAAGTCCTTACTACTCCATTTTCTAAAATAGGCGGATTTTCATCACCTGATTTTGCTAGTGGTAAAATTAAATTTTGACTAATTTTTGCTGCCTCTTCTAAAATATCTTTTACTAATTCTGAGTTAACTTCTTTATATTTTTCTATTTCGTTATACCTTTTATTGTTTCTCAATTTATCAAAAAGAAACATCATATCTTCAAGAGGTGCAGTATAAGTTGGCATGAATATAGTCTAGAATAAATGATTAATTATTGCAATTTTGAAATTATCGCATCACCAATTTCAGATGTTGAAACTTCCTTCGTGCCTTTTGATAATATATCTTTTGTTCTTAATCCTTCATCAAGAACACTTTGAACTGATTTTTCTAACATTTTTGCCTCTTTATCTAAATCCAAAGAATATTTTAATGCCATTGCAAAACTTAAAATTGTTGCTATTGGATTAGCAATACCTTTTCCTGCTATATCGGGGGCAGAACCATGAACTGGCTCATATAATGATCTCATATTTCCATTTTTATCTTTTGCTCCTAAAGATGCGGATGGCAAAAGTCCTAGAGAACCAGTTAACATTGCTGCTTCATCAGATAACATATCCCCGAATAGATTATCAGTAACAATTACATCAAATTGTTTAGGATTTCTCACTAATTGCATGGCACAATTATCTGCCAACATGTGTTGTAATTCTACATCTTGATACTCTTTTTCATGAAGAGCTTTTACCTCTTCTTTCCATAATTGACCTGCTTCCATTACATTTGATTTTTCACAAGATGTAACTTTATTATTTCTTTTTTTTGCTAAATCAAATGCCACACGAGCAACTCTTTCAATTTCACTAGATGTATAAACATGAGTATTTATTCCTTTTCTCTCTCCATTATCTATAGGCTTAATCCCTCTTGGTTCTCCAAAATAAATTCCACCTGTTAACTCTCTTACAAACATTATATCTAAATCTGAAACTAATTCAGGTTTTAAACTTGATGCGTCTACTAATTGCTTAAAACAAATAGCAGGTCTTAAATTTGCAAACAATTTTAATTCTTTTCTTAGTTTTAATAAAGCTCTCTCAGGTTTCTTGGAAAACTCAAGATCATCCCACTTAGGACCTCCGACGGCTCCTAATATTACTGCTTCGCTCTCTAATGCTTTATAAAATACTTCATCTGTAATCGGCGTTCCATGTTTTTCGTATGAAGCGCCACCTACCATTTCTTCTTCGGTTTCAAAATCTAAAGATTTATTTTTATTGAACCAATTAATTATTTTTTTAACCTCTCCGATAACTTCTGGACCAATACCATCACCTGGCAATAACAAAAATTTTCTTTTTTTAACTTTAATCATTAAATATCCATGGTTTTTTAGATTTAATATTTTTTTCAAATGAAACTATATTTTCTAATTTTTCTAAGGATAGAGCAATATCATCTAGGCCTTCCAGTAAACATTTTTTTTTAAATTCATCAATTTCAAAATTTATTTTTTTGTTTCCAAATGTAATAGTTTGATCTGGTAAACTGACTAAAATTTCTTCTTTTCTATTTGAATATTCTGAAATTTCCTTAATCTCTTCTTCCTTTAAAGTAATAGGTAAAATACCATTTTTGAAACAGTTGTTATAAAAAATATCTGCAAAGCTTGAACTAATTACACAAGTTATGCCAAAGTCTAAAAGTGCCCATGGGGCATGCTCTCTCGAAGAACCACAGCCAAAATTTTTTCCTGCAACTAATATTTTAGATTTATTGAATGGATCATTATTTAAGATAAAATCATTTATTGGATTTTCTTTTTCATCATATCTCATTTCAAAAAATAAGTTTTTACCAAGACCAGTTCTTTTGATAGTTTTTAAAAATTGTTTTGGGATAATCATATCTGTATCAATATTAACTATTGGTAGATATGCAGGTATGCTTTTTAATGTAGTGAATTTTTTCATTTAATTTTGATATTTTCTAACATCGTCTAGATTTCCTGAGATAGCTGCTGCAGCTGCCATTTCTGGACTTACCAGATGTGTTCTGCCGCCTCGTCCTTGTCTTCCCTCAAAATTACGGTTTGAAGTTGAAGCACATCTTTCTTCTGGCTTTAATTTATCAGCATTCATAGCAAGACACATCGAACAGCCAGGTTCTCTCCATTCAAACCCAGACTCCTTAAATATTTTATCTAAACCTTCTTGCTCTGCTTGTTCTTTAACCAATCCTGAGCCTGGTACAATTATTGCATTTACATGAGATGCAATTTTTTTATCTTTTAAGATTTTTGCTGCCGCTCTAATATCCTCTATCCTTCCATTTGTGCAGCTACCAATAAATACTTTGTCTATCTTTATATCTTGTATATTTGTATTTGGCTTTAAACCCATATAATTTAATGATCTTTTAATTGAGTTTTTTTTATCTTCATCCTTTTCGTTATCAGGATTTGGGACTTGGCCATCTATTTCTACAACATCCTGAGGTGATGTCCCCCATGTTACCATGGGTTTTATTTCATTGCCGTCTAAAGAAATTTCTTTGTCAAATTTTGCATCAGTGTCTGTTTTTAATTTACTCCAATACTCAACTGCCCTTTCCCAATTATCATTTTTTGGAGACATTGGTTTATCTTTTAAATATTCTATGATTTTTTCATCAGGTTGAATTAATCCTGCTCTAGCTCCACCTTCAATTGTCATATTACAAATTGTCATTCTTTGCTCTACAGTTAAATTTGATATCAAATTTCCTGAATATTCAATTACATATCCTGTTCCTCCTGCAGTGCCTATTTTTCCTATAATCTGTAAAATTACATCTTTTGATGTTACGCCGATTGGTAATTTTCCATTAACATTGATTCTAAAATTTTTTGATTTCTTTTGAACTAATGTTTGAGTTGCTAAAACATGTTCTACCTCAGAGGTCCCTATACCAAATGCTAAGGCACCAAACGCTCCGTGAGTGGCGGTGTGACTATCACCACATACAATTATATTTCCAGGTTGTGTAAATCCTTGTTCTGGCCCTATGATGTGGACTATGCCTTGTCTTTTATCATCCATGCCAAATAATTTTATCCCAAATTCTTTGCAATTTTTTTCAAGAGTTTCTACCTGTATCCTAGAGTCCTCATCAGATATACCTTTTGACCTATCTGTTGTTGGTACATTATGATCAGCAACTGCAAGAGTTAATTTTGGCTGTCTAACTTTTCTATTAGATGTTCTTAGTCCTTCAAACGCTTGTGGGCTCGTAACCTCATGTATTAAATGCCTATCAACAAAAAGGAGGGAGGTTCCATCTTTTTGTTCATGAACTAAATGTTCATTCCAAATTTTATCGTAAATTGTTTGTGACATTAAGAAAAAAATTATTTTTTCTGCTCTGTTTTATCTTTAGATTGTTCTTTTTTCTGTTCTTCTTTTGCTTGAACATTTTCTTGAGCAGGTTCTGATTTCACCTTTGTTGTTTCTTCTTTGGTAGCCTCTGCTTTTTTTTCTTCCTTAGGAGTTTCTTCTTTCGCTTCTTGAGAAGATTTATCCTCTGTCGCAGGCATAACATTTTCTTCTGTAACTTCCTGTATTTTTGTTTCAATATCTATTCCAATTTTCTTCTTAATTTTTTCTGCTATTCTAGCTGACTTACCTGTTCTATCTCTTAGATAGTATAATTTTGCTCTTCTAACTTTTCCTGACCTTACTACTTTAATTGTATCTACTATTGGACTATACAATGCAAAAGTTCGTTCTACTCCTTCACCAAAAGAAATTTTTCTTACAGTAAATGAAGAATTTATATCTCTATTTTTTTTTGCTATACAAACTCCTTCGAAATACTGAATTCTATCTCTTTTTCCTTCTGTAATTCTCACCCCAACTTTAATTATATCTCCTGGAAAAAAGTCTGGATGCTTTCTTTCAGAAATTATTTTTTTTACGTTAGATTGGTTTATTTCTTCTATATTTTTCATTTTAAATTTTTTTATATTTTTGCCATAAATCTGGTCTTCGGTCGCGTGTTATAGCCTCAGATTGAGATAAACGCCAGTCTTTAATTTTGGCATGATCTCCCGATAATAGAACGTCAGGAACACTTTTATCTTCCCAAATTTGGGGCTTGGTGTATTGAGGATATTCTAAAAGTCCATTTTCGAAACTTTCATCTTCAGCAGAATATTCATTTCCTAAAACACCTGGAAGAAACCTTAAAATAGCATCAAGAACTACAAAAGTTGCCGACTCTCCCCCGGATAAAATAAAGTCACCTATACTTACTTCTTCTATATTTCTACTTTGAATTATTCGTTCATCAATTCCCTCAAAATGACCACATATGAAATTGATTGTTTTTTCATTTGAAAGTTCTTTTGCATACTTATAGTCAAATAGTTTTCCTTTTGGACTTAAATAAATTATTTTTTCTTTTTCTTTAATATTATTATCTAAAGATTTAGCTAAAACATCTGCTTTAATTAACATCCCGTTACCTCCTCCATAAGGTGTGTCATCAACGGTCTTATGCTTATCAAATGAATAATCTCTTATATTTACTGTTTCTAAATTCCAAATTTTTTCGTTCATCGCCTTTCCAAACAAACCTTTATTTAAATAGCCTGGGAAGTATTCTGGATATAATGTAAATATTCGAGATAAAAACATTTATTTTTTTTCCCCTTCTTTAGGAGCTTCTGCTTTAGGAGCTTCTGCTTTAGGTGCTTCTGCTTTAGGTGCTTCTGCTTTTGCTTCTTCTTTTGGAGCTTCTGCTTTTGCTTCTGCTTTAGGTGCTTCTGCTTCTCCTTCTTTCTTCCTATCCTTTTTAGGGATTGCTTTTTGAGGATTGTTACCTTTTGCAGGCATTGGCATTATTTCATTTTCACCTAAAATTCTTGCTACTCTGGTTGTTGGTTTAGCTCCTTGACCTAACCAATACTTAATTCTTTCAATATCTAATCCTACTCTTTCTTTTTTATCTTTTGGAAGCAGTGGATTAAAAAATCCCAATTTTTCAATAAATCTTCCATCTCTAGGAAATCTACTGTCAGCAACCACTATTTTATAAACGGGTCTTTTTTTTGTTCCACCCATTGATAACCTCATTTTTAACATTCTTTCTCCTTTTTTATTATTTAAGTTGATTAAAAAGTTCAGGCGGAATTCCCTTATCTGCCATTCCCTTCATATTACCTTTTGACATCTTTTTCATCATTTCAGACATCATTTTAAATTGTTTTAACAATTTATTGATCGTAGCTACATCGGTTCCAGAGCCACTAGCAATTCTTTTTTTTCTAGATCCATCAATTATTTTTGGGTTCTCTCTTTCTTTTTTTGTCATAGATAAAATTACAGCTTCATTTTGTGTAATGATTTTTTCATCAACGCCTGCTTGGTCCATTTGAGATTTTATTTTTGAAACTCCTGGGAGAAAAGACATGATACCTTCTATACCTCCCATTTTTTTCATCTGTCTAAGCTGAGAAAGATAGTCTTCTAATGAAAATTGACCTTTTTTTAAATTTTCTTCAGTTTTTTTTAAATTTTCTTGGTCTAAATCCTCAGACGCTTTTTCAACAAGAGAAACTATATCTCCCATACCTAATAATCTATTTGCTATTCTATCAGGGTAAAAAACTTCAAAATTTTCTATTTTTTCACCGACACCTAAAAATTTAATTGGAACATCAGCAACATATTTCATGCTTAATGCTGCGCCACCTCTTCCATCACCATCTGATCTCGTGAGAACAATTCCTGTTAAATTAACTGTATTTTTAAATTCTTTTGCAACATTTGCTGCAACTTGACCTGTTAATGAGTCTGCAACTAATATTGTCTCTGATGGATTTATTATACTTTCAATTTGTTTGATTTCATTCATCATTTGAAAATCAATTTGAGTTCTTCCAGCAGTGTCAAATAAAATTACCTCTGAACCATTCAAATTAGCAGCACTAATTGCTCTTCTGCAAATGTCTGCGGGAACTTGTCCCTCAATTACTGGTAAGGTTAAAATATTATTTTGTTCACCTAATAACCTTAATTGTTCTTGCGCAGCTGGCCTATAAACATCAAGACTGGCCATCATTACTTTCTTTTTATTATTTTTTTCTAAAAATCTTGCTAGTTTTGCTGTTGTTGTAGTTTTTCCAGATCCTTGGAGTCCAACCAACATAATCGGAACAGGCGGTACTGCATTTAATTGAATATCCGAAGTCTTATCTCCTAAAAAAGAGACCAATTCATCATACACAATTTTTACCACCATTTGTCCTGGTGATGTTGAACGAACTATTTCTTGCCCTAATGCTTTCGGTTTAACTCTATTGATAAATTCTTTTACAACTTCAAGAGATACATCGGCTTCTAGAAGTGCAAGTCTAATACTTTTTAAACCTTCATCTACTTGATTTTCATCTAAAGAAGGTGCTTTTTTTAAAGAAGAAAATATTTCTTCGAATTTATTAGTTAAGTTTTCAAACATAATTTTACACAGCAAGTATCGCACCAGTGGGCGAACCCTCGCTGACTGGTGTCGATCTCTTTGTTACCAAAGACACCGCAAATTGCTGTTTTTTGCGGAAACGCTGACAACCTATAATAGAGGTTCAAAAAGTCAATAAATAAGTTAAGTATTTATTTATATGGAATTTAATGCATATAAAATGGATGGATTGGGCAATGATTTTATAATTATTGATCAGAGAGATAGAAATACAATTTTATCTAATGATCAGATTATCAAAATTTGTGATCGTAAATTCCTAGGGTGTGATCAATTAATTTATATTAAAAAAGATAATGATTTAGATGCAGAATTAGAATTTTATAATTCAGATGGAAGTAAATCAGATGCCTGTGGAAATGGTACAAGATGTGTTGCTCATCTTCTTTCAAAAGAAAATAATAAAAAAGAAATAAATCTAAAAGTTGCATCAAAAACCCTTAAATCAAAAATTTTTGAAAATAATTTAGTAGAAACATCAATTGGATCACCGAAGCTTAATTGGAAAGATATACCTCTTAGCAAGCTCTCAGATACAAAAAATTTGAAGATAAAAATTATTGATGAAAAAGATAAGGAATATTTTGGTGGTATAGCAATAAATGTTGGTAATCCACATATAATTTTTTTTGTAGACGATATTGATAACTTCAATATTGAAAAAATTGGTCCTGAAATAGAAAATCATGAACTGTTTCCTGAAAAATGCAATGTAACTTTGGCAAAGCAAATTAATGAAAATTTGATCAGAGTAAAAGTTTGGGAAAGAGGCGCAGGACTAACTAAAGCCTGTGGTACAGCAGCATGTGCTACAGCAGTTGCTGCGAATCTTGGAAATTCATCCGAGTCGAAAACTGAGATTGAATTTAGTACAGGTAAACTATTAATTAAAATTGATGAAAAAAAAAATATAAGAATGATGGGTCCAGTATCGCAAATTGAAAAAATTAAAATAAATATTTAATGGGTATTTTTGAAAAATTTAAATTAGGATTTAAAAAAAGTGCAAATAATTTAGCAACTGGCTTAAGAGAAATTATAATTAAAAAAGAAATAGATGATAATACTCTTGATAAAATAGAGGAATTTTTAATTAGCTCAGATGTGGGAATAGATGCAGCATCAGATATAAAAGATATAATTGCACAAAAAAAAATTGATCCTAAAGAAGATCCAATTTCAGAAGTAAATAAAATCTTAAAAGAATACATTATAGAACTAATGGAACCATTAGAAAAAAAAGAATTTTTTGATAAAAAAGAAAGTTTAAATGTTATTTTAGTTTCTGGTGTTAATGGAGTAGGTAAAACAACTACCATTGGTAAAATTGGTAAAATTTTTAAAGAAAATAATAATAAAGTTTTATTTTCTGCATGTGATACTTTTAGAGCCGCAGCTATTGATCAATTAGAAAAGTGGGCAGAAAAAATTGACGTAAATATAATTAAATCTAGCCCAGGTTCTGACCCTGCTTCAGTTGCATATAAGGCTCTTGAACATGCAAAAAGCAATGAAATTCATCAAGTTTTAATAGATACAGCTGGAAGATTACAAAATAAAAAAAATCTTATGGATGAATTTAAAAAAATAGCAAATGTAATTAAAAAGAGTGATGAGGCGGCGCCCCATGAAGTAATTTTAGTATTAGATGCAACCTCAGGACAAAATATAATTAATCAATTAGAAGAATTTAACAAAATTATTCCTTTAACAGGATTAATTATGACCAAATTAGATGGGACAGCAAAAGGTGGTGTTTTAATTTCTATATCAAAAAAATATAAAGTCCCAATTGTTGGTTTAGGATTGGGTGAAAAAGAAGATGATTTACAAATATTCAATGCTGAACAATTCGCAAATGCATTTATCCAATCTAATTAAATAAATTTTTTGAAATTAAAGGTTTGTAAATATTACATTCAAAGTTACTTTTAATTGATTTATATCCACAATTTTGTGCATAAGTTGAGATTATAAAATTTAGTTTTCCGCGATTATTTTGAATTCCAAGTTCTTTTTTGTTTATATTATAAATTAAGTTTTGATTATAATCTTTGTGAGCACTTACCAGAACTAAAGTGTTATTATCATTTAAAAGGTAGTAAGCAAAATCCTCTGGGAAAACTGGATATTTATAACTTTTAAAAAATTTTTTAGCTTTTTTAGGAAACCAATCATAAGAAATTAAAGGATATTCTTCCTCTGTAAAATGGTCATAAATATATAAATCTTGAGGATAATCATTAATGTAATTTGAATTTTCTCCTTTTGCTATAATTGCCTTCTCTCGAGTTTTAAAGAATAATGTAAATTTATCATGATGAGATTTCATCTTTCCTATATAAAAATACTTTTCATAATATTTATCATTTGATTCAGCAAATGATAAATGGGGATAAAAAAATATAAAGAAAACAATTAATATTTTTTTCATATTTCAATATTATTATTCAAAAGTGATTAGTATTTGTTTGAAATATGTCTTAATTTAAACTTTTTATAAATAGTTTTATTGAATTAATTAAATCATTGTTAAAATCCATCATATGATCGTCATATTTTGAGAAATATGAATATTTAGGTTCATTCGCTAATTGAAAAATTTTTTCTCCCATCCAGAATGGAACTATTTTATCTGCTTCTCCATGCATTACTAATATCGGTGAGACAATATTTTTAATTTTCTTATCACTTTCATATTTATCTTTTAAAAGTAATTTTATTGGAAAAATTGGATACTTAGATTTACCAGCTGCAATCATCGAGGTAAAAGGAGATTCTAATATAATACCTGCAAAATTTTGATTTTGTGCTATTTCTGTTGCAACACCAGTACCAAGCGACTCACCATAAATAATAATATCTTCAACTTCAACACCCTGATTTATTAACCATTTAACGGCACTTCTGGCATCTAGATAGAGACCACTTTCCGTAGGTTTTCCAGCATTACCATTAAATCCTCTCCATGAAAGCAATAGAAAATTTATATTCATATCATTGAAATGATTAATTTTATGTATTCTATTTTCAAGTGATCCTGCATTACCATGCAGGTAAAGAATAGTTTTAAATTTGTTGTTATTTTTCTTATGATACCAGGCTAATAAATCAATATTATCTTCAGTTGTTATTTTTACCTTTTCAATGTTTACAGTTAATGTATCCCCAGAATAATTATTTTCTGTTGGATGGTACAATAGATTTCTTTGAAAAACATAAAGGCCAAGAGAAACTAAAAAATAAACTAAAAAAACTAGACTAATTAAAAACAAATTATACATTTTTTTATTTTTCATTTTTATTATTCAAAATAAAATACAAGTAACTAAAAATACAAATAATTAAATATACAGTAAAAGAAATTTTAAAGCTTTGAACTTCTTCTTTTCCTAAATATATACAAAAATCAATGATTAAACCAATTCCCCACTGCATAATAAATGTTCCAATGAAGATTAGTAGATTAAATGACGTGAGCGATTTGCCTGCTAAACTTGTTGGAAAAGATAAAGCCACAGCAGGTTGTGTAAGTGTTAACACAATTGAAGTTAGTAAATAAATAGTAAAATGTATTGCTCCTGCATTTTCTCCAGAAACAATAATTATTATTAAAGATAAATAGCTAATTGGTAATCCAATTTTCATTAATTTTATGGTCTCAAATCCAAGCTTTGAAATTTTTGGTAAAATGTAACCAAAAATAAAAAAAGCAAAAAGCATTGTCACATTTATCCAAAAAAGCCCTGTTGCACTTTCTAAAGGATTGTAACCAGCAACTCTAACCATCCAAGGTCCAGCCCACAATGTTTGCACTGCAACCATTCCTCCATAATTAAATAAACCTAAAGGGATTGTGCTTCTAAAAAATTTGTTATTCCAAACATCAGATAAGGAACCAGATTTTTCTTCATGGTTTTTAACTTCATTTTCCCATTTTGGAATAAAAAGTAATGTTAAAAATATAATGACTAATATCAAAATGGCTATTAAACCAAATATCCATCTCCAACCAATAACCGGTAATAAGATTTGAACTGGCAAAGTTGAAAAAACAAAACCCATTGAAAGAACCATCAACATCCATGCATTAGCTCTCTGCTGATATTCATCTGCAAACCAAATTCTATAACCGGTTAAGGGACCCATTAAACATGCACTAACACCAACTCCAATTAAAACTCTAGATATAAGCAAACCAGAAAAGCTTTTGGCCAAAGCGAAAGCAATTGTCCCAATGATTGCAATTAATAAAAATGATGAAACAACTTTTTTGGGGCCATGCCGATCCAATAAATAACCAAGTGGTATTTGCATAGATGCAAAACCTAAAAAATAACCACCAGCTAATAAACCTAGATTGCCAGCAGTTAAACTAAACTCTGTTGTTAATAATGGAGATAAAGTTGCTGTAATTGCTCTTAAAAGCGCAGATATGAAATATCCACAAGCAAACACAAAAAAAATAAAAACCGCTTTTTTTATCGGTAAAATATTTTTTTCCATCAAGTTAAATTAGAAATTTAAAGATATATCTCTGTGAACTGCATTACAACTTGCAACCATTTTAGCTTGTTCTTTAGTTAAACGCGACTGAAGTCTTAAACCAATATTATTTTTTATAACTAAATTATATTTTTCAAGTTCTGGCATTAAGTTTTCAGCTGCATCTTTTCTCCAACCTACTTCTTTGTTAAATAACAATTTAACTTCTGAGATTGTATCTGTAATTTTATTTATTTCTTTTTCTTCACTATCGATTAAAGAGTATAAATCATCCAATCTATTAGCAAATTCTTCTGTTCCTGAAATTTCTCCAAGTTTTTCAAACATATTGTCTATAATTGAAATTGAATTTTCATAATCTTGATTATCAACCTTATTTTTTAAATTATTTACTTCAGAAGAAAGTTCATTTAATTTTTCATGGTCTTTTATAAACATAACAATTTGAGCTAAATTATCATAAGCTTGATCAACATTTTTCCTATATCTTTTTGTTTGAGTATTTTTAGTTTTTTGAATAATTTCAAATTCTTTATTCTTAGAAGCCCAATTTTCTGGTATTTTGTTATTAATTTCATTAATTTCTAATTTATAATCTTCTATTTTTAAATTAATTTTATTTTTTGTAGCTGAATCTTCTTTATCTAAATTTCTAATTTGAGACTCTAATTTTTGTATTTTCTTTTCAATGGTTCTTATTTTCTTTTGTTTTTTTCTTACACTATAATGAAGGTCTCTATAGTCTTTAGCATATAAATTGTATTCTTTTTCAGTTTTTTGAAGTTTTTTAACTAAAGAAAACGTGTCTAAAGCATTTTCAAAATGTTCTTCAAAAATATCTAATTTATCAAGAGGGATATCGTTTGGAACTTTTGATTGAAAATTTGTTATAGCTGATTTAATTTTTTGCTCATCATTATTATACATAGCAAATTTATATTCTTGTAAACAATGTTGTAGCTTAGGATTCATTGGAGGTGGCGCTACATTTGAGGTTAAATATGTCCTTGCTGGCAAATAATTTACTAAGCTAGGATAAAAACCTACAATTCCAAGTCCAATAAGTTGTAACACTATAAAAGGAACAACACCTTTCCAAATGTTTAGGGTAGTAACATGTGAAGGGGCAACACCTTTTAAATAAAATAATGCAAAGCCGAATGGAGGAGTTAAAAAAGAAGTTTGTAGATTGACCCCAATCATTACACCAAGCCAAATAGCACTAACATTTGCTCCAGTTTCAGCCAATAAAATAGGTGCAATAATAGGTACAACAACTACTGCAATTTCAATAAAATCAAGAAAAAAACCTAAAAGAAAAATTACTGCCATCACAACAATAAATTGGACCCAAAAACCTCCTGGTAAATCTTGTAGAAAATCTCTCACTAATTCTTCACCACCAAAAGCTCTGAATCCAGAAGTTAACATTGCTGCTCCTAAAAGAATTATAAATACCATTGAAGTGGTAACACAAGTTTCTGTTACAACTTCTTTAAGAACATTGTCTATTTTAAAAGCTCTCCAAAAACTCCAAACCACACCAACTAAAAATGTAAATGTAAAAAAACCAGCAATCAAAATTGCTGTTAAGTTTCTGGTTTCTATTGCTTTAATGTTTAAGTTATAATTACTCGAAATAAAGAAAACAGGAACTAATGATACAACACTAATTATTAATGGATAGAATGCATCTTTTCTACCTTGATGGAGTCTGTATCCTGCCATCATAGTGGCACCTATGGCTCCAATTGAACCTGCTTGATTAACGGTTGCTATACCCATTAATATAGAACCAAGTACTGCAAAAATTAATGCAAGAGGAGGAATAATTACCCAAACAACTTTTATCCAAAATTTAAAATCAAATTGACCTTTAAATGGAACGGGTGGAGCCGCTTTAGGATTTAATCTTGCATATATAAATACATACAACATATATAAACCAACTAATACCAATCCAGGTAATAGTGCTCCAAGAAACATGTCTCCTGCACTTGTGGAACCAACTCTAAATTCTCCTGGCATGTTAAATTCACCAGTGATTAATTTATAATCTGTCTGTCTAATTGTATTATCAGCAGCACTTGCTAGCTGATCGGCTATAATAATTAATACAATAGATGGTGGTATTATTTGTCCAAGTGTTCCTGACGAACACACAATTCCACTTGCAAGACTTTTATCATATTTGTTATTCAACATAGTAGGTAATGAGATTAGACCCATAGCAATTACTGTTGCTCCAACTATTCCTGTAGTTGCTGCTAAAAGTGCTCCTACAAAAATTACTGAAATACCTAACCCACCAGGAATAGGACCAAATAGCTGACCCATAGTCACTAAAAGATCTTCTGCAATTTTAGATTTTTGCAGCATGATCCCCATAAAAATAAATAAAGGTATTGCAATTAAGGTATCAGTTTCTACATCCCAATAATTGCTCCTGAAATTTGTTATTCCTGCTGTAAGCCATTCAATTGGGCCATCTGTTGCAAAATATGCGCCTACATCTTGTTCAAATAAATATCCAAAAAAAGCAGCAAAACCTATTGAAATAATAGCAGATCCAGGTAATGCAAAAGCAACTGGATACCCTGAAGCTAATGCTACAATCATTATAATTACAAGAAGAGCTAAAAATAAGTGTTCCATAAATTATCTGTTCAAAAGTTTGTAACTGCTCCCCATGAAATAACTTGTAAATTGGATTAACATTGTTGTTGCAAATACAGCCAAATAAACTGCCATTAAATATAACAAATATAAACCGTTAGATCCTTGCTGAGTTATTTCAAACGAAATAACTGGACCATTAATTATACTAGCTTTGCCACCCATTCCTAAAAATAGAGTTATAAGACAAAGTGGAATTCCTAATAACAAGGATCCAATTGAATTTGTCCAAGCTTTTTTTCTCTCACTAAATCCAGTATATAAGACATCAACTCTAACATGGCCTTCGTGCATTAAAGCATAAGCACTAGCAAAAAGATAAAGGGCTGAGTACCAAAAACGAACTAAATCTCCTTGGAAAGCCTGTTCATATTCAAAAATAAATCTTGATAAAACAATAAAAAATTCACTTGCAACAACTAGAACAGCTAACCAAATAAAACCTACTGATCTTGTAAAATATCCAATTACAAATGATATTAAAATTAAAGGAAAATGAACAAAAGTAATTCTAAAAGCTGGAACAACTAATTTTACTTTTAAAGTTTCACCAAAAATTGGCTCAACTAATTTTTCAACAACCATAAATGATACTATTAAATCTGCAATTCCAACAATGAAAACTGCCCAAAAAGATGATCGAATAATATAAGCAGTAAATTTAGTTAGTATTTCTGAGTCAGTTTCTAAAGTTTGTTTAATTGATTTTAGCACATAAAAAATAGCTAATGCTATTGAAATAAAATATAAAAATAGTTGTATGTATGAATAAGTTAAAACCGAGTCTTCTAAAGGTTTGCTTAATTTTTTAAATCCAAATAAACCATAATTTGAAAATAATTTTTTAATACCTGGCCATTCAAACCAAACGGTTAAAACATTATTAATTAAAAAGACTAAAGTAATAGCTAATATTGAATAACTAAATATTCTAATCAATACTGGTAAATTACTTTTTGTAACCATAAAATAATTTTTAAACTTATTAAAAAAGGGCCCTAAAAAAGGGCCCTCTTTTTAATTTTCTTAAGCTTATATTATTATAGTCCTAAAGCTCTATTTCTTTGACTGATATATGGTGAGTCAGACAAGTTAGTCCAAGCACCAATCTCAGAACGAGCTTTAACGAAAGCTTTATGAACTCTTGCAGCTAAATCACTATGCTGTTGTACTTCGTCATAAACTTCTGCAGCACCTTTAGCGAAAGCATCATAAACTTTGTCATTGAACTTCTCAAGTTTAACACCATTTTCGTTTACAAGACGAGATAACGCTGCACCATTTTTAGCATTATACTCAGCCATTGTAATTTCATCTGCCCAAGCGCATGCAGTTTTGATTAGCGTCTGGTCTGATTTAGTTAAGCTTGTAAACCATGACTTGTTTACACCACATGCTAACATCGAACCAGGTTCGTGCATACCAGGATAGTAATAGTATTTAGCAGCTTCATGGAATTTCATAGCTTCATCATTCCAAGGACCTACCCACTCAGTTGCATCAATTGCTCCTGAAACAAGGTTTTCATAAATTTGTCCACCAGGAAGTGAAATCGGAGAACCACCAAGTTTTCCTAAAACTTGTCCTCCTAATCCAGGCATACGCATTTTTAAACCTTTAAGGTCGTTAGCTGATCTAATCTTTTTGTTAAACCAACCACCCATTTGAACACCAGTGTTACCAGCTATAAAACTTTGAGTACCAAAATCGTCAGTTAATTCATCCCAAAGCTCTTGTCCTCCTGCGTGGTGAATCCAAGCATTTATTTCTGAATAAGTGAAACCAAACGGACATGCTGTAAAATATCCAAAAGCTGGGTGTTTTTTAACCCAGTAGTAATCAGCACCATGATACATTTGTGAGTTACCTGAAGCAACTTCGTCAAATGAGTCAAAAGCTTTTACTCTTTCGTTTGCAGCATAATAAGTAACTTGTATTCTTCCGTCACTCATGTCGCTTAGTCTTTTTGCAAGTCTTTGTGCACCAGTTCCTAGACCAGGAAAGTCTCTTGGCCATGTTGCAACCATTGCAGCTTCTACTCTATCTGCAGCAACTGCTGGAGCAGCCAATGATGATGCAGCAACAGCAGCAACACCAGTTGCAGCAGCAGCTTTAAAGAACTTACGTCTTGAAGGCGATCTTCCCTTCAATGATTTTTTTTCTTTAATCATTTATTTCTCCTCTTAAGTTAATTAACTATTTAGATTTAAACATATTATAGCCTAAGAGTCCTTGATAATTTGTCTCAACTAATAAATCTAAATAAAATCAATTAAAAATTAATACAAAAATACAATCTATAATTGAACTTTTAATTTATATCGAACACTTTTCCTGGATTCATTATGTTGTTAGCATCAAGGCTTCTCTTAATTGATTTCATAACAGGTAGATTGTCAGGATGTTCTTTTAATAGATAACCTTTTTTTTGTAATCCAATACCATGTTCTCCAGTTATTGTTCCTTCTAATTCTAAGGCTTTTTCAATTAACTTATCACTATATTCTCTTATTAATTTTTGCTTTTCTTTATCTTGTGGATCATACAAAATAATAGAATGGAAATTTCCATCTCCAACATGACCAACCATTGGGGCTATTAAACCATTATCTTTTACATGTTTCTCTGCCCATGAAACACATTCTACAAGTTTTGAAATTGGAACACATATATCTGTCGAATAAACTTTCATGTTTTTTCCTAAAGCTTTAACTGAATAATAAACATCGTGTCTTGCTTTCCATAATTTATTTCTTTCCTCAATTGACTCAGCCCATTTAAAATCACTTCCTCCATTATTTTTAGATAATTCCTCTACGATTTTTATTGACTCTTTATTTGACTCTTCACTGCCGTGGAATTCAAAAAAAAGTGTTGGAGATGCTTTAATATTGTCTAATTTTGAATACTTAATACTTATTTCCATTTGATCTTTATTTAACATTTCAATTCTTGCTATATTTACTCCATACTGAATTACTTCTTGGGAAGTTAAGACTGCTGAATCTAGATCTGGAAAATAACATACTGCGCTCATTATACTTTCGGGAATTGGGGATAATCTTAATTGAACTTCAGTAATAATTCCTAATGTTCCTTCTGATCCAATAAATAAATTCGTTAAATTATATCCTGCAGAAGATTTTTTTGCCCTACTACCAGTTTTAATAATTTCTCCATTAGCTAAAACAACTGTTAAACCTGAAACAACCGTACGCATTGTTCCATATTTTACTGCCATAGTTCCTGAAGCTGATGTTGCAGCCATACCACCCAATGCAGCATCTGCTCCTGGATCAATTGGAAAGAAAACACCATCTTCTCTTAAATATTCATTAAGTTGTTTTCTAGTTACATTTGCTTGAACTCTACAATCAAAATCACTAGCATTAACATTCAATACCTTATTCATTTTTTCAAGAGATATGGTTATTCCATTTTCATTTCCAACAGCATTTCCCTCTAGAGACGTTCCAGTTCCAAACGGAACAACTGGAATTTTATTCTCATTACATATTTTTAAAAATTTTGAAACCTCTTCGTTAGACTCAGGAAAAACAACTGCTTTGGATAATACTGGATCATATGTGTCTTCTCCTCGGGCATAATTCCCCCTAGTGGATTCAGACGTAGAAAATCTTCCATTAAAAATTTCTTTTAATTTTTCTTGAGCTTTTTCATTCATAATTTTTTAAAATAGCATATTAATCTTACAATTAAATATACTAAAATTACTCAATAATTTTCTTAATATTTTCTAATGCTTTAGAAATGTTATCTTGAGAAGCTGCAAAACTAAATCTAACATAATCTGTGGCTTTTTTGCCAAAAGCTGTACCAGGAACAATTGCAACTCCAGCATCATGAAGACATTTTTTAGCAAATTCTTTTCCATTCATTCCTGTTCCTATCACTTTAGGAAAAGCATAAAAACCTCCTCCTGGCATTACACATTCTATTCCTTTGATATCATTTAAACCTTCATAAATTAGTTTTCTTCTTTTTGTAAATTTTTCCATCATTAAGTTAATGGTGTCGTCTGGACCATCGAGTGCAGCAATGGCACCATATTGAATGGCTGCATTTACACAAGAATGATTATTTACACAAAATTTAATTACATGCTCAATAAGACTTTCGGGCCATACTGACCAACCTAAGCGCCAACCTGTCATTGAATAAGCTTTACTCCATCCATCAAGAACGATTAACCGATCATATAATTCAGGATAATTAAAGAAGGTTGGCATTTTTTTTTCATCAAAAATTTGCCTGCTATAAATTTCATCACTCAAGATAGCAACATGAGGAAATTTTTTTAAACCTTCTGCTAATTGATCTATTTTATTTTTGTCAGTAAACGCACCTGTTGGATTATTAGGATTATTCAATATTAAAAGACGAGTATTATTATTTATCAAAGATAGTATTTTTTCAGGATTAATTGAAAAATCGTTACTCTCAAGCATATTAATTGGTACAGCTTTTGCTCCAGTATAATTAATCATTGATTCATAAATAGGGAAGCCTGGATCAGGATAAATTATTTCAGCTCCTGGCTCACCAAAAAGAGTTATTGCATAGTACATTGTTGGTTTACCTCCAGGCATAATAATTACTCTTTCTGGATCAATATCTGAATTGTAAAGCTTTTTAATTTTTCTAGTAACAGCTTCTCTACACTCAATTATTCCATTTGGTAAAACATATCCATGATGGCCATCATCTAAAGCTTTTTTTGTAGCCTTTACCACATGATCAGGTGATTTAAAATCAGGCTGACCTAAAGATAAATGAATTATCTTTCTTCCCTCAGATTCTAACTTTTTTGCATCTGCCAATATTTTAAATGCAGACTCTGTTCCTAACCTTTCAAGGTTTTTTGCAAGTTTCATTTTTTATTTTCTGTAAATGAGTTTCGAGCTATTTAACTCACTAAGATTTTTACATCCCATCAATATCATATTTCTATTTATTTCATCATGAAGATTTTGTAGTACTTTTTCGACACCCTTTTGTCCTCCTACACTTAATCCAAATAAAAACATTCTACCAAAGCTACAAGCTTTTGCTCCTGCAGCTAATGCTTTTAGTACATGAGTTCCTCTTCTAACACCGCCATCTAAAATGATTTCTAATTTATCCCCTACAGCGTCTGAAATTGCTTTTAATTGATCAAATGGAGATCTCGAACCATCTAATTGTCTTCCACCATGGTTGGATATCATGATTGCAGTACAACCAATATCAATTGCTCTTCTTGCATCTTCAACAGACATAACTCCTTTTAAAGCAAATGGACCATCCCATTTTTTTACAATATATTCTGCATCTTTCCAATTCATGGATGGATCATATTGTTCGTTAACATATTGAATGACTGAAGTTGTAATATTTGTTCCTTTATCGGTTTTTTTTGAAACATTAGCCAACTCAAACTTTGCATGAGTTAAATAATCAAAAACCCATCTAGGATGTGTTGCAAAACTCATTAAACTTTGAAGAGTTAATTTTGGTGGTGTAGTAAAACCTGTTCTATGATCTCTCTCTCTATTTCCAGCAACAAGCGTATCAACTGTAAGACACATTCCATCAAAGCCTGATCTTTTGCTTCTTTCGATTAAATCATCAGTTATTCCTTTATCTTTATGTACATAAAGTTGAAATAATTTTGGACCACTAGATAAATTAGATATTTCTTCTATTGATGTATTTGCCATAGATGACATGCTATAAAATGTTCCAAATTTTTCCGCAGCTCTTGCTGATGCTTTATCACCTTCATGATGATATAATCTTTGCATAGCGGTAGGTGATAAGAAAACTGGAAGATTTATTTTTCTTCCAAATATTGTTGTTGATAAATCTGGTTTACCCACATTTGCAAGCACATTTGGGATTAAATCACAATCTTCGAATGAGTCAGTATTTCTTTTTAATGTAATTTCATCATCCGCTCCCCCATCAATATAATGAAAAATTGGAGATGGTAATTTTTTCTTAGCTAATTTTCTAAAATCTTCAAAATTATAACAACTCTTAATACTCATTAAGTAAATTAAATATTTCTAAATCTTAAATTATTTCTATTAAGATCGCTTATTTTAGTACAACCCATTAATTTCATGTCTCTCTCTAACTCAGCCTTATACTGTCCTAAAGCTCTTTCAACGCCAGCTTGACCAGCTGCAGCTAATGCATAAAGATAGAGTCTGCCACCAGAACATGCTTTAGCACCAATAGATAAAGCTTTAAGCATATGAGTTCCTCTTTGGAATCCTCCTTCACAAATAACATCTATCTTATCACCAACTGCATCCACAATTTCTGCTAATTGATCAAATGGTGATCTTGATCCATCAAGTTGTCTTCCTCCGTGATTTGAAACCATTATTCCTGTGCATCCGATATCAACTGCTTTTTTAGCATCTTCAACACTCATCACTCCTTTAAGTGCAAAATGACCTCCCCATTGAGAACATAATTTTTCAGCATCATTCCAATTCATAGATTGATCCAACATAGTAGAAAAATAATTGCCAATTGAAGTGTTCGTGCTGGTACCTTCTTTTACATAATCTTGAAGATGTGGTAATTCAAATTTACCTTTTGTTAAATAGTTTATTCCCCACATTGGTTTTGTAGCAAAACTATACAAACTTGATAATGTAAGTTTAGGAGGAGATGTAAAACCAGTTCTAAGATCTCTTTCACGATTTCCTCCCGTTATTGTATCCACTGTTAAAGCCAAAACATCGAACTTTGCTGCCTTTGCTCTTTCTAAGCAAGAATCATTTAAACCTCTATCTTTATGAAAATAAAACTGAAACATTTTTGGTGTACTAATTAATGAAGCTATTTCTTCAACACTTACAGTGGCTAAAGCTGAAACTCCAAACATAGTATTAAATTTCTGAGCTGCTTTACCTACTGCTCTTTCTCCATCATAATGAAAAAGTCTTTGTAAAGCTGTTGGTGCACAGTAAAATGGAAGATCTAATTTTTTTCCAAATATAGTAGTTGATAAATCTATGTTTTCTACACCTCTTAATACATTTGGAACTAAATCAACATCATTAAATGAGCTTGTATTTCTTTGATATGTAATTTCATCATCAGCTGCGCCATCGATGTAATGAAATATAGGTGAGGGTAATTTTTTCTTTGCTAATTTTCTAAAATCATTAAAATTATGACAATCTTTTAGTTTCATTTTATTATTTTAAAATTCAGAAATAAAATTAAACATATAGCTATTTGCCCCAGGGTTCTTTTCTCCTAAACTTGCATTAGATATATGGTTATATGAAAAACCTAATTCGCTATTAGAAAAAATATCAAGTGAAAATTGAAGTTCACTTTTAAACTCAATTATATGTCCCAAATCTTTTCCATCCCCTTGGCCATATAATCCTGGTGTAAAAGAAGGTAATACTTTTAGCTTTCCTAAATTGTATTGCGCTTGTATCCCGGTATAAGCGTAAGCGGCACTATTTTCTGTTAACATAAAACCAGTAACAGGTGAAATTTTTCCTAAAAAGCTATCTCTTACTAAATTTTCATTTTGATGTTCAAAACCAAATAAAGCTGCTCTTTGACCGTCATCACTAAAATCAAACATACCTGTATAAAAATTTAATTCGTGATCATTAAAATTTTCATTTTTTTCTTCACTGTAAGCTAAATTTAGAAGAGAAAATAAAAATAATAAATTTAATAAAATAACTAACCTTTTTTTCATTTAATTTTTTAAAACTTATTTAATAAACACTTTTCTAAATATTAATAGACCACCAAAGGCAAATAAAATCAATGGAAATATCCATAACACTATATTTTTTTTGTTAAACTCTGGGTCATATACAATCCATTCGCCATATTGATTTTTTAAATAATCATAAATTTGTTTTTCAGATTTTCCTTCTTCAATTTTATTTTTAATTAATATTTTTATACTTAACGCAAAATCAGATTGTGAATCATAAACTGACTGCCCTTGGCATATTAAGCATCTAAGATTTTTTGAAATTTTATTTACTAACAAAGAATTATTATTTGCATATAATATTTTTTGAAAACATAAGGTAAAAATTAATATTAATAAAATTATTTTGATTAGTTTTATCATTTTATTATTTTTATAATTTCTAAAATATTTTCAGTTTTTAAAGGACCTATATATTTTCTAATAATTTTTGATTTACTGTTTACTAGAAAAGTTTCGGGAACTCCATAAGCTCCCAATGCTATGGATATTGTACCATCTGGGTCTGTCAAAATTTTTTCAAAAGGATTGCCCAATTCATTTAAAAATTCAATAGCATTATTTTTTTTATTAAACTCTGGGTCATATACAATCCATTCGCCATATTGATTTTTTAAATCATTTGAATTAAATTCATCATTTAAAAATAATTCTTTGCTAGTAAATGTTTCTAAATTTTTATTACTATACTCATTTGGAGTATAAGAATTTGGTTTATCTAAACCTAAATAAAATACTGAAAAAATAAAAATAAAAAATAAAAATAAAATTGAATAATAAATTTTTTTTTTCATATACTAATTTCTTTTTAATAAACCTAATATTCCTCCAAATGAAATTAAAAACGCTGATATCCATATCCAAATCATAAATGGTTTTGTTTGATATCTAACATTAAAAATTTCTTCTCCTTTTAATAAATTTATGACCATAAATTTGTCAGAAAAAACACTTGAAATTATATCTGCTTCACTAGTTAATATATTTGGTTGGTTATAAATTCTAATCTCAGGATACAATGAAATGATATTTTCTTTTTCATCTATGATTTCAAAATTTGCAATAACAGATTTATAATTTTCTTTTTCAAATATTTTAATTTTCAAAAACTTTACCTGGTCTTTTTTAAAAGATAGTTCTTGCCCTACTTTCATATTTGCAGAAAATTCAGTAGAAAATAAACTATTAAATAAAATACTTAAAATAAATAAACTAAATCCTAAATGAGAAATGACTTGTGAAATATTATATTTTTTTTTAAATAAGTCTTCTATTGAAATAAATAACAAGTATAAGGCACCTCCTCCTATAACTGATGTAAATAAAATCTCAGATGAAGTTTTTTTTATTAAATAAAAGGATAAAATTATGCATATAAAAAATAAAATAATTCTTA